>ENA-UOTZ01000028-UOTZ01000028.1-compost-metagenome-genome-assembly--contig:-NODE-28-length-89663-cov-10.449445_pt1 | contig 89663 bp, 46 predicted proteins | sample MGYA00238144_ERZ746983 | MGnify/ENA primary metagenome ERZ746983 (study PRJEB28759, sample SAMN06268863) | compost metagenome | isolation source: single cell | place: USA: California, Emeryville, Joint...
AATCAGCTGTATAACATCGAATCTGGTGGACCACTCTACTCAGCTTTGTTTTAATATGCTTGCTATTTCCAAATATGATCTTATAAATGTTCTTCTTTTTCCTTTTAATTTACAGAACTCAAACTCGTCATCACGTCATCGATTCTTGTACAATAAACAAACAAAATTATCTACGGTTAGAGTAGGAGGCGAAATTTATTTAACTACCAGTAGCATCTCCTCATTGCAAAACAACGTGAATTGTCAATAATATTCATTAACAATTTCACAAAGAAATTAGCTCTGTGGTGATCGGATGTAGCCACTTCCAAAACAGCCTCGACAAGAAAAGTTTGAATTAACTCATCCATATAAATTCATATAGATCTCAATCCAAGTACTTCAAGCATTCTAACTCGTCATAACGTATTTTTGGTGCTTTGAATGCATATAATTAAATATTCTTAATAAAGCGCCGATTATCAATTAAAGACACATTAAACTTAGATAAAAAAACGCGAATTTTTCCGAAAATGCAAGGCACGTGCCAGAGACCTGAAGCAATTACCGATATCTTAACTAGCAATGAGGACCCCGAGACACTCTTTGAGCTCATCACCCTTATTGGTGATAACTCACTTAAATTTCCAGCATTCTTACTCATTTTGTAGGTGAAGGGAACTTCGGAGCTGTTTGGAAGGTCATGCACCGAAGCTCAGCCGCTATCTATGCAGCAAAAATCTTACCACTAAGCGAAGGACTTGAAAGTACCATTGAAATCACAATTTTAAAAGAATGCAAGAGTCCTTATATCATCGGGTACTTCGGATCTTACCTCAAAGGTGACAAACTCTGGATCGTAATGGAATACTGTGCTGCAGGCTCTGCTGCTGACATTATGAGAGCAACAAAGAAGCCGTTTACGGAAACTCAAATTGCCACAATCTTGGCGATGGCTCTGAAAGGCCTGGATTACCTCCATAGCTCAAAGAAAATCCATCGCGACATAAAAGCCGGCAACATCCTCATTGATACCAATGGAAACTGTAAGTTAGCCGATTTCGGGGTGGCAGCTCATCAGCTTGTGACGATTTCTGATCCTTGCGACACGGTGACCGGAACGCCATTCTGGATGTCGCCGGAGGTGCTTGCTGAAAATAAATACGGGAAGAAAACCGATATCTGGTCGCTGGGTATCACGGCCATCGAGCTCGCTGAAATGGAGCCTCCATATTCGCATATACACCCTTATAGAGCCATGTACGTAATAAAAAATCGGCCTGCACAGGGGTTAACGCATCCAGAGCAATGGTCCGCTGAATTTAACAACTTCGTGAAAAGGTGTTTAACGATTAATCCGAAAGAAAGACCTAACGCCAAAGATTTATTACAAGACGAGTTTATTGCTAGAGCACGTGGAAATGGAATTTTATGTGATTTAGTCGCGAATTCATTAGACCTCGTTGAAGAATATCGACTTCAAAACGCAATGTCCGAGAGGAAGAAAAAAAAGCGGGATGGGTCTTTTGTAGAAGGAAGCATTGTTGACGATAGTATTGTTTCTGAAGGTGAGTCGGCGGTTGAGCATGAAGGACCTGATACGATGATTATTAACGATACTTTCGCAGATGGCAATAACGGGACCGTCGTTGTCCATGATAGTCATAATAACACTGCGATAATTCATAATAATGAAGAAGTGTTGAATGAAACGGTGATTCGTCATCCGACGATTGATATGAAAGGCAAAGAAGGAGACAAACTGTTTCATCAGCAATTTGAAAAGCTGCTGCATGGAGAGGAAGAAAAAACAACCTCGAGCGTTATTATTGGCAGTACAACTAATCTACTTTCAGAGCAAAAGAGGCTTGCAACCGAGAAGAAAGAAAAAAAGCCGGTTGACCAGATCTCCAAGCAACGACAGCTTATCAATATGAAAAAAGAGCCTCTAGTCAAGCATGTAGTCCCAAATGCAGATGCAGTAACCACCCCAAAAGGCAAAATTGGAAATCTGCTGAAAGAGAAACAGAATAAGACTAAAAAAATCGAAAAAATTCCTAATGAATATAAAGGCATGTCGTCTTTGTCGATTCAAAACAAAATTAAGAGCCTCGAAAAGGATCTGGAAATCGAAATAATGTTAATAAAGCAATCCTATCATGATAGAATCCAGAAACTGCAACATATTTACGCCATCGTTCGAGCTGAAGAAGAAGAAAAGGAGTTAAAGAAGCACCAGGAGGACACCTCTAAGAATTTAGCCCACCAGCCAATTAGATCAGTTCAAACCGAGCAAAAGGCTTCTCAGAAAGTGAAACAACACTTGTCTTCTCAGCCGGTAAAACACAGCCAACATTCTCTGTCTCCAAGGCAACATGATGAAGGTTCATCAAGAAGCAACCAGCGATTGCCCAGACAAGTAGACGAGAGAGCAATTAAAACTGCTACTCCGCGAAACGGTCATTTCGAAGCTGGAATTCGTAGTCACCCGCTGTTTTCCAAACCAGAATTAAGTCCAAACAGTATTCATAAAGGGGAGCCTTCGCCTCCGAATAGACAAGGGGATGATAAAGGACCGAAAGCTTCAGGCAGTAAGATCGCAGGATTGGCAAATAAAACCAGTCAACCGCGTAGGAATGAAAAAGGGACTAACCATACTAACGCAAGAGCAGGAATGTTTATCAACTACGGTGGCAGCCCCTCAGAACGGTCTCCTGATCACTCAAACACATCTAATGAAAATGTAAAAGGCACCAATTCGACTCAAGAGTCGAAAGAGCTCAAATACTCGTTCCACTTTGCTCCGCTTATACATGAAAGTCCTGCAATTAAATCTGGCGTTTCGAAAAATAAGACAGGACAGCATTCTGCATTGAACCTGACGGATTCATTCCAGAATCACTCCACTCCGACCGTGTCGTATTCGATTACGAATCTCTCGCCAAAGCAGCCCGTTAAATCTAAGCAGCAAATCAATTCTTCCTATGAAAATAAATCTGAAAGAAGAGTGAGTGATAAGTACAAGATAGAATTGAAAGCGGACATCGGCACAGAGATTGCTGTGGGCACAGTAAAGACACCTATGAGCAAAGTCATTCCAAAGAATGAAATTAATATCGGATCCCTCGAAGACTATAATTTCAATGCTAAAGGTGGAAGAGTTAGTCCGACGACTGGAACATCACATAGTGGGACAAAAGGGCAAGTTTATACTATGTCAAACGGAGTAAACGAAGGACCTGTAAATCCGGTCCAAGCGTTGCTGAGGAGAAAACATTAGTGAAAAGTGTATTTTTTGAAAAATCATGTTTTTTTTTTTATTGAAATGTTCAGATATTAATATTTGAGATATACTTGTTGTAAAGTCTTTTTTCATATAAAAGTCAACGAGAAGCCAAAATTGTGGTTTATGTCAAAATTGCTCATGTAGAATATATTATTAAACGGCCAAGTTCACAAAAATCAAACGTTTGTTGGTCGAAGAGAAAGCAGAATTACATGTTTAGATTAAACCTTGAACTAAGATAGGAAAAATATAACAAAGTCAGGGAACTGAGCCAATTTTCCTCTGGCTTATCCTCTTGTGTGAGATATCTCAGTTATTCATACCCATCTAATAGATCCTCCTTTTTTCATATAACTTCTATAGCGAGATTTGTTCAGAGATAAGTATTACAAAAATTTCAATGAGAAAGATAATCTCGCCATCCTAATGAAAGCCCTCTGACGAATAAAAAAGGAAAATGTCTAATCCTACTCTTTCCATTCGAAAGCCCTTTCCCGAGCAAGAAAAAAGTTACAAATAAAGTTAATATACAGTGAGATAACCGTTTGGATATTAAGGACCTTATCAAGCAGATTGGTTCATGATCAGGAGATCCACTCTTCATTATCATGAGACTTAATGCACCGATTTCGTTACTTGGGAAGAACGATTAAATTTTGCAAGTATCAAACACTTCCGTGGCTTTAACTCTTTCCAAATTCTAACGTAAAGACACTCAGTCTGCGAATAACTCGAGGCAAAGGTAAGATATCGTAGCAAAAGCCCCTTTACTCATTTATTATCGTCCTAATTAGCTCTTTAAACACAATTTTTGAAAAACTGCCAGAATGTCTCAAAATAATCAGCCAAATCTCGCAAAAAGAGACTGGGCTTCATTACTAGAGGAGAGCAGTGCTACCTGCTGAAGTGAATCTAAAAATACTACAAAGATAAGCAAAACACTCAAAATCCAACGAGCTTAGTACTTTAAATTCATAATATAAGGTAGAATATTGCGTTCGAATTCACAATTTTGAATCAAAAAAAAATTTAAAAAGGCACCAAACTCCGTTTGAACCTTTTTCTTACCAACCTCAGTCCATTTCCATTCCATAGTCGTTTTACAACAGAAAAATGTCTTATTGGTACGATTCAAAAGCTTCCAATGAAAACTCACGAAGCGTGAGGGAAGATTCGCGCTCAAGACCTTACGATTCATGGGAATATGATGAAACTTCCGCTCGAGGCCGTCAGCCTCTCGCCGAGAAAAACGGTGGTCGCAGCAAAAGCCCCATCGGTCAGAGCCAACTTAAGACTCGCTACGATCCGAGCCATATTGGCATTGAAAACGATTATTTCAAACCTCTCGATGAAGATTCAAGGCTCTCTCGAGGTGTCGCCTCACAGTCCGACCGCTATGAGAAGAGAGTGCGTGGTCGTGAGGAAAACTCTCAGAAAGGCGAACTGCGCACTCCTTCTCCTTCACCTTCACGATCTCCGCCACAAAGGGACTACGGTTACGGAGCCAATCCCGAATATGATGAAAATCAAGGCTACGATGGAGTCGAACCAGGTGAAATCCAAGAGCCATATGGCCAAATGGGTGATCCTTACCAAGGCCATGGAATGCAGGGTTTCCCTCAGCAAAGAGGCAGACCTCAGCAATTTGGCGGCAACTTCCAAAACCCCATGGCCAAGAGACCCACAAGCAATAGGTTCTTGCGTCCTACAAACAAAATCCCAAAGCCACCGAAATCATCTGCTGCTGACTGGACTTGCACTGGGTGCAAGAACATCAACTTCGCGAGAAGAATCAGTTGCAACATCTGCAACATGCCAAAACCTTATTTCGAAATCCTAAAGACCCCAATCTCTCAGTTAGGCCCTCAGGGACTCTTCAAGGACACTGACTGGCAGTGCTTCAATTGCCGAAACGTTAATTTCCAGAAGAGGGCTTTTTGCAACGTGTGCCAAGAGCCTAAGCCTGAAGAGTACATCGTGAGAGAGATGATGCCAGCGAAAAAGAAAAAGAACAAGAAGAAAAAGAAAAAGAGTGCGAATACTTCCCAAATTCAAGTTCAGCCAAATCCTTACCTTCAGCCAAATTTTGGTATAAATCTTATAGAAATGAGAATATTAAGTGTGTAACTATAATACTATATGCTTAGGTAATTCAAAATTTGGTAACTTTGGGAGGATGCAGAGCGAACAGCCTCCGCAGTTCCAGCAAAAGAGGTACCCCAATTTTAGTGGCGATCAAAACATGGGTAATAGAGTACCATTTAACCAAAGGCCTGTTCAACGTGATCGATCTCGCTCATTCTTGAAAAGATAAGTCAATGAGTTGAAACTAAGGTATATGGGCAACCATAATTGGTCTTCAAATTTTTCGTTTACAACGTGAGTACCCCTTTTGCTTATTAAGAAAGTGTAATTGTTTTCGCCGGTTAGTAAGGGTAATGCATATTATTGTTATTTCAGGAGTTAAGAAGGAGTTAAGCATTTCTCTACTGTATTCTTTATTTCATAATGAGATCGAAAAAAAAAAAATGGCAAGGTATTGTGCGTTATGACAGGTATTTTGAGCAGGCTTGTATTGTATACTCTGACTGATATTGTTGGTAGAATTATTACTTTTACAATATCACGAGTTGAGAGAGAGTGTGTACCGCTGATAGGATGGAATATTACACAAAGGTTTGTGTCGATATAATTTTACTTTCCATCAACCTCAAAGCCTTAGGAAACAACGGTAAGCTCATTGCTCAAAGAGAAAAATAGATAATAGAAAGGACATATAATTTCTCCCGCGAAAATGTATTTGAAATTTCGCTAGATGAGAAAAAGACTTTTTTTTGAGGAAGAAGTAGAGAGAGCTTTTTCAATAATTTTTTAGCGTGTTTCAGGACCAAAACCAGTCTAAAGGTATGAGTGTCGCAGTTTTTATCTCTTCAAATGGATCAGGAAAATTTTATATAATCGAATTCGACGGAAACATGAATATTTCTGAAGCTAAAATGGAAACCGCTTAAATTTTGACGATCTAATGGTGTACTTACCTTAAGACTGAATACATCCATAATCATAATTAAAAGTGTGCTGTCATGTAAGTCAAATAGGTGTTTTCATATTTAAAAAATCATACATTGATTCCAACAATCTACGTTTAGCCCACAATATTTTCACGTACTCATCAATCGCATTTGATTTCAGCTTGCATAGCTAAATGGATAATACACTAACAACAAATTTCACCATAAAAGCCGTTTTTGATATAGGCTACAACTAATTGAAAAGCACAATCTCAAAATATTCACATTCAATTCCACTTTTTACTGTATGTGAGATCGGAACTGTTTAAGAATCTCTTCAATTTTACGTATATTTTCAGAAGGTTCTTGCAAATTCGCCGTATGTTGCGATCTGTAAGGCTGCCTTGCTCTCCTAATAGCCTCAGTCTCATCCTGTGTACCCCCAGCATTATTATTTTCTTTATTAATGAGGAATCTGTATGAAGCACTCGAGGCTCTATAGCCTTTCGTTACTCTACCAGTCGTCGCGCTGCTCCTAAAACTCTCTTCATAATGCACTCCTTGAGCACCTCCCGTCAATTTCGATGGATAATTATCCATTGGAATTGCAAGATTCTCTCTATTCGTTTTAAAACTCTTCAAGCCTGAACTCTCCCTCTCTGGTTCCATCTGGCGTTGATATTGCCTAGTGCTTACAAAAGATGAGTCCGCATCTGTTGGTTCTGCAGCATTGCTTAGTTTTTTGTTGGAGTCATCGTCTCGGTTCCCGGAAAAATAATTTATGTTATTATGTAGAAGCTTGAAGGGTCTTGATTCCTGTGATGAGATATTTTCCGCTCTGCCGCTATTGAAATAGTTTTTTGGAGTTGTGTTGTCATGCTGGATTCTAAGGCTTGCTCGAAGATTAGATCCATAGCGGTGAGACGGTTCCTCGGTTCTTTCGAGAGATGGACCCATCCTTGGGTTGCTTTTGGGTCTTAATATTGGCGGCTGTAGCCTAACACCAGAAATCAACGACTTCATCGCTAGTTCATCAGTATCAGTGGTCCGTTTTGAAGATGGCTCTAGTATTCCAGATTCGTTTTTAGGTTGTGTGGAATCGTTGTTAGGAAGTTCGGATTCATATCTCCCACAATAAATTGTGCTACCCTGTTCATCTGGTTTCTCTGGGGTCGTATATCTCTTTCCAGCTGAAGTTGTAAGGAAGGAATCTGCTTTCTTGGTGTCTTGTTTTTCCACTTGAATATTATTAGGGGTGATGCTAGAAGGTATAGAAATACGCTGTTGGAGTTTGCTATTAAGTCCTTGAAGCTCCTCAGTGAAATTCTTTTTCGATTCGAGAATGCCTTGTTTTAAGGCTTCAGCTCTCTTGACAAGAGCTGAGTTATCCGTGAAAGAATCTGCGGGTTGAGTATTCTTGTTCTCTGAGATAAATGAGTTTGTGGTCTCTTTCTCAGGAGCATCTCGTTGAGACCGCGATGGCACATTTCTTCTGGAATCGTCATCAAAATCAAGTAATTTCATGTGAACTCTTTGAAATGGACTTGAAGATCGGTAGCTCTGAGGCTGTCTTCTTGAAGAAGGTGCTAAACTGTCTCTTTTTTGCAAGTCTCTTTGAGATTCATAAGGCTGTGGCTGCACTTCAGCATCTGGTCGTATATTTTCAGTTTGTAGGAAAGAACGCCTCAATTTTAGATTGCTATCAGCAAGGTGCTCTCTCGAAACATCTGTAGGAGGCTCCTGAAGCAAGTATCTATGTGATTCTGACCGACGAGGTAAATTTTCTTCTCTGTGAAGAGCTGAAATTGTGCTCCTTTCATTTTTTGGTGCAGGGTCGATCTGTCTCGCCTCAGGAGAATAAACATCCTCCTGAACTTGCTCTTTTTCAGGCTTTTGTCTCGGTTCTTCCTGCCGATTTTGTGGCGGTTGTGTTCGCTCTTGCGTCTTTTGCAATAGCCAAGCACTTTGATATTTCGCGAGAGGGCTCGGTCTACTATTGGCAGATACTCGCTCAAATAGCCCATAGTTGACCCCAAATGACTCTTTTCTTCCTTGCAAAGTCGTATTAATCGTATTATTGAAGAAGGAGTCTTTATTTTCGAATGAGTAGTCCGTTTTTGAGGCTTGAGTTTCGGTATGAATAGGTTCAGTCGCTTTCATAATTGGAGTAGGAAACCGGAAGCTTGGAGACTGCTGAGAAGAATCTCGTTCGATAGGAGAAAGATTTAGCATGCGGATCTTCTTCATCGGATCAGCAAATTGTCTCTTTTCACCAACCTCTTTTGAAGGGAGGTGATCAGCTGACTCATCCTCTCTGTCAGCGCAGCTGGGGAGTCTTAGGCGCAGTTTGCGAGTACTATTGTCAGGTATCATACGATTGCTTGAAGTATTAGGTTGGGGCTCATGGACAATTGAATAATGAGGCTTTTGGGTATCGAGGAGCTGTCTTGATCGGGTGTAGCTCTGTGTTTCCGTGATTGCTCGCTCGTTACTTTTCGGAGAAGCAAAGGCTGGCGATTCGAATCCATCTGCCATCTCTTTAGCACACAACGGTAATTTTTTTAATTTTAGATAACTTTTTATTGCGCGTTAAATTATTTAGTGTTTTATTTCTTTATGAGCAAGATATCTGTTAGAGCACATATTGACCTTCCTCGGAAGAGTTTCTAAGGTAGCTAGTCTTATCTATAAAATTCTTTAACAAATTTGATTGCTCACGGAAAATCTCAAAGCTGCAGAGATATTTGGGTAACATTTCTTGCTGCACTACAAACTATTGGAGAGTTTCACACCTATGCCCTCTAAGGGCAAAGTTTCTCATATCAATGCTTGAAATTATGGAGAGTTAGATCAAATATAGAGCAGATTAAATTTTCTATACCAAGAATCTCATGTCTCTTATCTACACGGTCAGAGTTTGAGCTTTTGAACCAATAACACAAAAAAGTTATATGATCAACCATTGTAGCGGACGTATTGTTGCTCTTTTGAATAGTTTAATGCATATTTCCCTAAGATTAAACCCTCACTGCAAAATACAAATCAACGATTAAACTTACAATTTAAAGGCTTAAAATGGCATTCATCAGGAAGAATTCTCTCTCTTTTTTTTTTGGTGCTTTGTCACACATGCCTTCTTAAAGCAACACCTTCTAAGTGAACCCAAAACGCACTCGCTTGCGAGATTAATAAAACCACCACCATTTGCTTGTTCAGAAAAATGTATCTCTCTCTCTATGTACTATTGCCATAAGAGCTACTTGCTTGTATCTGAAAATGGACTATCGAGTACCTCAAAATAAAACTTCAAATTACACTACAATCTTAAGAAAAGCAGTCCGTAAAATTATAACATGTAAAGCAAGGATTCGGAATTTCGCAGCTCCTGCTTTTTTCTATAGGGTTTGCTCTGTTCTCTAGGATTTAAGTGACATGAGCAACCGCTTTGTTGAAATGTGTGAGGAAATCGATGAAACTGCAGTCTTATCGAGTACTCCTAAGAAAGAAACACAATTTCTTATATTTTTTTCAAAACAGATGAAGACATTGGAAATTAACGAGAATATCTAACCACCCCATCATTCACATAAATTGTAAGGCATATTTGTTCAATAATTTCGTTCATGCTGACCCGAATGCTCAAAACAAGGGATTAAATTCCAAAATTTTTCTTTTTTGCTAGATAATGATATTCTATTGCAAACGAGTAGCAATGTAGAAACTTGGGAGCTTAACATTTCATTGAGCGAGATTTTAATTCAAAGAGTTCCGATAAGCAGAAACAATCGCTTGGGTTTTTGGCTTTAAGTATGAACGAACCCAATTATTTCAATTAGCAGGATTGTTTGAATTTGCTCTTGATTCTTAACTATTTATTTTTGCTAATTGTCAGTGTTGCTAAAATTATCAATACCATACTTTAAAAGTTTCCGAATTTAATTCAGAGTTCGATCGAATTGCTTCCAGAACGATTTGATAGATACTTCCCAAATGAAATTCTGAAGTTCCCCACCCGAAAAACAGAAGATCAGAATATCTACAAACAATCTTTCCTTTTTCCTATCTACAAACATAAAGGGTTCTTGACTCCCCAACTATGAAAACTTTAAAATTTGTTACGATTAGTAAAATTTCATTGCACTTAGTAGATGACTACCAAGTGAGAACTCTACTTCTTGGTAATGAGTAGAGATAGATCAACACATGACATTATCACACATTATAGCTGGGACTTTCGAACAATGTAGATTTTTCATCAATGAGAACTCGAGACATTTCCGCAGAATCAAAAAAATTCAAATTCTTCGTTTAAACTCTAATTGGTATTTTTTTAAAAAAAAGCTATCAGTATGAATATTTATTTCTAACCGCTACTTATTTGTTTCGGAAGGAAAAAGGCATGATTAATAATTTAGATAAATATTAACTTAGGTATTTTCTCAAATATGAGGAAAAGATCACGGCTAGGATCTTTTTTGGGCAAAAAGGAAGAATCAAAACTTTCCTCCAAAGAGCAAGAACATAGCAAAACCTCACCACCATTCGCTCTCTATGCTATGGGGAACCCAACCAATTACAAGATTCGTGTCGAGATAAATTTCTTGGGCAAACTTACTACGGCGATGGTTTTTGAAAGGAAAAAGGCCTCTCAGCTCACTTGCGGATGGCTACTTGAGGAAACTCGACGAAATCTAATGAAAGCCGATTTGGCTGGCCGTTACAGTCCAGAAATATCTAAAATAATAGCGCTAAGCACGGCTCCAAGGTCAATTGCATTGGATTATTGGCTCACACTACCAGAAAAAGACCTTAGCATCCTTCCATACAAAATCCAGCTTGAACCTGTTATCGCGCAGGAATCCAGCAAAAATATAGACAAAGGACCCAACACGAAGCCCAATAAAAATTATCTTAAAGAATTTGAAATTTACGGTCTCTTAGGTCAAGGCGCCTTCGCTAAAGTCTATCTAGGTAATGTTAAACATCAGCAGCTAAGACTCACTCAACTCATCTCTTAGCCCGGAAAAAAACCGATGGGAAATTCTATGCAATCAAGCAGATAAAGAAAGGTGCTTTGGATGAAAAAGATAGAGCAAGGATTCTTACAGAAAGAAACAACCTCCTAAATGCTAGCAACGTGAAGTCTGTCCAGTTGTATCTTGCTTTCCAGACTGTAAGAGAATGTTTGCCAATTTTTTTTTTAGATTTTGTTCAATAGAGTAATTATTGCTATTTTGTGACGAAGTATTGTGCGGGAGGTGACCTCAAAAACGTATTAAAAAAAGTTGGAGCATTATACGAAGACGAAGCGAAATACTATATTTTGAACGTGCTAGAGGGTCTAAAGATACTCCACTCAAAAGGGATTATTTATCGAGATTTAAAGGTAACTAACCAGTTCTGTTTAATCTTCAACAAATTTGAAATGTAGCCTGAAAATCTGCTGTTAGATCTCGATGGTGACGTCTATTTTGCTGATTTTGGCTTGAGCAAGCAGGTTGTGGATCCAAATCAATTGAATTATACTATCTGTGGAACTCCTGAGTAAATTAAATGAAAGAGGTTGTTTCAGTAGCTAATTTGTATTAGATTTTACGCGCCTGAAATCATTAGCAAACAAGGATATTCGTTCGCCATTGACTATTACAACGTTGGAACCTTAGCTTATGAGCTAGTGTTGAATAAGTCTCCGTTTTCTCGGGAGGTTGGACTTCAAGAGATGTATAATCAGATACTGACGACTGAAATCCAAATTCCGTCATATTTAAGTGCCGAGCTTCAGGATTTTCTCCGCAGCTTGTTTGACAAAAATCCGGAGACTAGGCTTGGAAACAAAGGAATCGAAGAAATAATGCATCACAGTTGGCTAAAGGACGCTTCCGTGGGTGCGCCTTTCGCATTTACTGTGTTTCATGTGAACCTTATAGTATCCTTAACTGATATAGACATTGAAAGTAATAAAGATATCGACTCGCCAGAGTGCTTCGATGAGAAAGGAGGGAGGCTAATAAGTCTCTTTTCCTTGCATTCAAATCAGCGTCTGTCGCGGAGAGAGGCGGAGCTCTCCATCACAACTAGAGGGGACAATAACCAAGATCGCTTTGGGGACTTATCAAATTCTCAAAGAGGGGACTTTGGTGGAGGATTACAAAATATAGGACTTTCGGATCTTAACACAGAATGCCTGAGTATGGAATATCTGGGACAAGAAATGGCTGCAAAAGATCAAATTCTCAAAGAGCCTGGTTCAATCTCGTTCGATATATGTAATGAAGAAGGCTATGATTTTAAAGAGAATGAGATTGGAGAGGGTTCAATGGAAGAAGAGTTGAGGATGCCAGCAAAACTGGCTAGTCATCAGTTAAATGTTGCGACTAAATTCCGAAATCGGCATTTGACACAACAATAGGGATAGCTCTTATCTGTTAATAAAACTTGTGCATCACATGAATTCACTTTTCATAATTTTTTTTGGTTTCATTTTGATAATCGTGTTAACCTGTAAAATTTTTTTGTTGATTGGAAATTGAAATTCTGATGTGGATACATTTTAAATTGTCATTATTCAATTGAAATCTGAAAGAAAAAGCTAGTCTTTAAGGAGTCATATTATTATAACGTTTTAATTTGATGTGCCATTTGTCTTTCAGGCCGATATGCCAGAACCAAAAAAAAACTCTTTGTTTGTGTCTTTTATTTCCTACTCCAATATCTGATACCATCAGTTTTCTAATTTATCACAAGTGTACCAGATAAACTTATTAAATCTCTGATCCTCGAAACCATGCAGCAGGTGAGTTCAGATTCACAACCACTCAACCTAGACAAATCAACCAATGAAAGCTTCAAGGATCTGGGAAGCAATTCTCTTACGCTATGCTGGTGCACACAGCGAGATAACGAGATTTGTGTATCAACTATCGATAATACCGGTCCCAGTACCATTGCATCCTTTCAAGGAGCTCAAGTTGACAACCCAGGTTTTCATTATGATAAAGATCCATGAATAGAAATTAATATTGGAATAAGGAGGATCTCGGCAATATGGCAATATCGTGCCAATAAGAGGAACTAACCATATTATCTCTACGATCCATGATCGAACCCGATCTTCGAATCTTGCGATATTGGACAGATCTAAGGCAATGAAAAGCATATTTGATCTTGGAGACCGAGAAGGAGGTATGCATTCATCTTCTTCGCATCTCATGAAAATAAAATAGACTTAACTGATATTGTCTATAACAAGAGGCGAAATCTTGCTGCGTTTTTGACTACAACTGAGGCTTCTTTCCATATTTTTGACTGCACTACAATGAATATAATCAAGAAAGTCAAACGGCTTAATGAGCTAGAAAAAGGTAAATTCCATCGAATTGAAATGTTTATCTTATAAATCATTCAAAAGCTGCTGTAGTGCAAGGTTTAGACTTTGATCCTGAGGGAAGAGTGTTGGCTTGTGCTGATCGAAAATCTGCATATTATATTACGAATATTGACTCAGGATCGAATGCATGTATATCTCGGGACGCTATTATGCCAGGTAAGGTGACGTGAGGTGAGTCAGAGAATTTCATTAATATTTTAGATTGGGACGTCAAATGCCGCTGGAATCCTGTCGCTCCAATAACAGCTTACACATATAGTGGGAGCAATATTTATTTTGTTGATAATGAAAAACACACAACGATAAAGAATATGACTCAGGTTTCCGGACGGGAAGGAGGTAGGGACTAAAATAACACTTTCAACTAAATTCATCTTAAATATAGGAATCTGTGGGATTGATTGGCATTTTGAGGGGAACCTACTTGCTTGTGCGTGTTCAACAAAATCTTGTGTTGTTATTGATACTCGCCAGTTCGAGCCAATCCATATATTTCATGGGCTACATTCAGGTAAGCAGTATTTTATACACAATAGCTATTTAGTTGGGATAGATTACCTTCGCTCAGTGCGCTGGAGTCCATGCGGAAGATATCTCGCAACGTCTTCTGATGATTTATCAGTGAAATTGATCGATTTTAGCACTCGTACGGAGCTGGTAAAATTAAAGAGCCCAAATGCTAAAGAGGCCAGTAATAAACAATTGATTTGTTTAATTATTCAAATTGTTTTGCCAATTCAATAGATTGGGCTCTTTCAGTCTGCTTCTTGTAGACCACATCTTCTCTGACAACGACATAACAGTACTCGGTGCATCATCATCTCTTAACGCTATGATGAATGCTGCTGGAGATAAAATTCGTGAATTTCGATACCAAAAATGCTTCAGTCTGTTTAAATCATCATCCTGTTTCAATATAGATATATATCCCAAAAGCAGATTGTATAATTTTCAGTGAGGACCTATATACATACACCCTCAATATCACCAACTCTGATATATTTCATGGTGGAAGAATAGCCTAACAATGGCAACTAAAGCTCATATTTTATCATATGAAGTCACAAAAATCAAAGAAAAGCGTTAAATACAGTTGACTCAGCTTACCGGGAGCATGAAGGTTATTTTAGCTTATGAATAACATAAGCTGGAAATAAAATGTTTGATCTTCTTTCAATCTAAAGGGATTTTACTTTATGATAGAAATTTTATGAGGAATGATATAAATAATAGGAACTTTGAAGTATATAAGCTAGTAGAAGAAATTAATCATGTTTGCTTGGGGTTGGGTGTTTTATCCTCACTTCTTGGAGAGGAATATCTCTCCTTGTGCTTTGCTTCTTCATTCTTTCCTGCTTCATGCTGTTCCTCTTTTCAATTATTTGCGCTTTCTTTTTTAAGCAAAACAACCGGAGCTTCCAGAGTATTCCATGCTGATATTCGTACTTGAAAAAGACGTACAGCCAAACTACTACAAAATAAGCATTGATTGTCACCATGATCACGAATATTAGGAGGGATTTCGAATCTGATAACGACTCTATTAGGTTCTTTTAGAGGAGAGGCAACAGGAAAATCAGTTACCAAAAACTATAAAATTCCCCAAGAATGCAGTTATTAGCGCCACGTTCATTGCCAGCTTCTCGACTCTATTACATGATGGGTCCTCATAAGGCTGGTAAAAGAGGCTCGCCAAATAGCTAATCGCTCCAACCAACAGTGCAATTAACCCTTGGACTCTCGAATCGATAAGCTGCAAGAACACCGTTATGACAACCAGAATCACCTTGCGGAATATCGATATGAATTCCCTTAAAAAAAAAAAGAGCAGCGTTAGTTTCATATCTCAGAAGAGTTTTTACCAGAACCATGCCTTTTCTCTAAACCCTTTATATAAGTAGCCGAATACCGCTTCAAGCCAAGGCGTGTCTAGTCTCTTACGGTGCTTGTAGATGACGAGAAATGAGAACAAGGGAAGTCCAAGCCCCCAAATGAGGAGACTAGGCGTGGCGACAAGACCTGCCCATTTAAGATGTTGGGTAGAAAAGCACTCGACTTGTAAATCCTGCGACATGTACCAGAGACTCTGGTTGTTGGCCGTTGTATAGGAATTGTCTATTCCGAGTTTCATACATCTATTTTTTTCAAACAAACAGTGTTAAAGAAGGCTTAATTTATAAGGCGCTGCTTACTTGAACGCGAAAAGACTTTGCTGGAAAATCGTTGGGTAGATCATAAACAAGAAAATGACTGAGCTGCTGGCAACACCGACCCAATAATTTTTCGAATACCTCCCGCACCTTGTGTAAAACTTGATTCCGCTCCAATAAATGAAAATGAATTGCCAGATTATTATCGCAATGACTATCCCAAATAGAGGAGTGAAAGAAAAGATCAATAGTTTCCTGAAGAATGGCCTAATGTCTAAGGATTTCAAAGGGCCCACGTCAAGCAAGCAGTCGAAGTTGAGTGTGTTTGATGAGGATGATTGCGCGGTGTTCTGAACATTGAAAAGCACTTTAATTCTATCCCCCCAACCGAAATCGAGTTCTCCCATTACTGCCAATATCTGGAAGTACGTGAGGAAGATTTTGATGTACACGTTCGTGGCATCTGGGTATTTCGGTTGTTCGAGAGCAACACTCCTTTTCTTCTCGTCCGCATCAGCAGCAAGGTCTTTTGGTGTCTCTGGCGAGATCTCAGCTTTAGACGACGCGTCTTTTAATTCGACTTGTGCAGGGACAAGTTCCTTGCTCTCTCGCTTATTGCCTTCGACGATATGGGAAGCATCAAAGTCGCTTTTGATAAAGCTCGGAGAAAGCGTTTCATCTATTTTTTTTGAAACGATACTTTCCTCGAGCTTCACGTTTGAAGGGAGATCAGGCCGCTTCGCTGGGGAAAGATCGTCGATAAGTCCTGAAACATTCACCATAGAGTCACCAGAAGATATCAATTTCTGAGGAGATTTCTCTGGGCTGATCTCGTTGCTAGGAATTACGATTTCTTTATTGTTTCGTTCAATGGAATCTGGAATATGGATTCCTTTTAGGGATTCCGGAACATGATGAGGATGTTTCTTATGTTTTTTATCGATGTTTATCTTGTAGTTCTTGAGCGCTTTTTTCGTTGAGAATAGAATGAGGGCAACAGCAGCCAGGAATACCAAGATGTTAATGAGGTAGTAGCTCCAATCTGTTGCGCATTCAATGCACGTTTGGGTGATAAAATTGCCTCTAGCGTAGCCTTCTGTGCATCCAGCGCACAGATTATCTCGGTATCCCTTTGCGCAGAATCCAACGAGACATGTCGTGCTGTTGTAAACTGCATCATCTGGGCAATAAAAATCATTCTTTTTGGATTCATCCATGGCATCTTCTAGACTTATACTATACCCTACGCATGCATGCTGATTCAAACATCTTAATATTTTTTCTTGGTTTCTGTCAAACCGCCAGTAATCCTTTTTAGGAAGCAGCAAAAAACTTCCAGCACAATCTGCTGTTTCGAGTACACTGTCATTGCATGAGACACAAGCAGTTTTCGCTGGGTCTTCCAGATAATACTCACCTTCCGAGCATGTCGAACAGACATTAATGTCCGAGATAATTTGTCCTGGACTACACTCGCTCGTTTTGTAGCTATAGAAATAAGCTTTCTTCTTAAAATATGACAACTCAGTGCGGTTATAAGATGCGAGCGAGGCATTTAACTGAGGAACTGTGATATTAAATTGGAAGGTTTCTCCAGGATTTATCGTGATATTCAACGGGTACAAAACGATATAGCCACTCTTTGCAACGAAGTCGCTCTCCGAACGAATCTCCCAAGATGGATCAATTGTCATCACTTTCATTGTTGTAGAGTCGTCAACAGTGACAAGCATCCCTTTTTCATCAAGGACTTTAAAAACAAGGGGAGGGTCAATTGCAAGCCCGCTCTGTTGAACGGTGCTTGAAAGCCTTCGAGCTAACTTGGAGAATGTGTAGTTCAACCCTTTCAAAATATCAGCGACAGGGCTACTTTGCATTTCTTCTAGAGTCACCTCTTGGAATTCTACAGGATAATAGGCTGTGTCATTTCCGTATGGAGCAGTATTCTCCGAGAAAATTGGCGGCGAAGTGTCGAATTCGTAGGGAGGTTGATGAGCAATTTTAATTCCTCCACCTGCCACGCCAGCGGTGTTGTTGGCGAGTTCGGTGTCTAAACTTATGGTTAAATTGCAGAGGTAATTATTGCAATTATAATAAATACCACCGCCACTGCCATCAACGCCTTTGGTCGTATTTTTGGCGGTGTTGTTTGCAATTGAAGTGTTTGCAATTTTGGCGAGTATTTGAGAATGTATGTAGATACCGCCACCATTTGCGGCTTGATTGAACGAAAAATTGGAATCAGCAATATCCAGAACTAAAGCATGCGAAGTCTTATACGGATTCTGCAAGAATCTGAGCCCTCCACCATTCTGACTCGTTATCATTCCAGTCACAGTTACATCGGTAAGCGTGAGATTTGAATTCAAGCAGTAAATACCGTTTGCTTCTGTGATTTCACTATCATCAGAAATACTGATATCAGCGTTTTCAATTAAAATGGAGTCAGCCAGATTTTCAAAATAAAAGTTAGACTTGCGATTATTGAGAGCCGAAATATCTGCTAAATACCCAGCAAACCCAGTGCCCCAGATGGCAGACCCTTCAGTGGCAGTGTTATTCAAAAAGCTACTTGAAGAGATGTCCAAGAGTCCATTATAATAAATGGCGCCTCCGTAAATAGCAAAGCCAGTTGTAAAACTACAGTTCATTATCGTAATATTTTGGGGTCTTTGATCACTCTCGTAATAAACAAACCCGCCAAAGCTTCCAGCGCTGTTCGCGAACGTCGAATCTGCCATAGTCACAGACGTTCTAACTGCTTTTAAAAAGCCTCCTTGAAGATCGGTGGAGTAAGCTGAGCTTCCAGTATATCTTCCAATATGACTTGAAGTAGTAATGGTGAACTCTGAATCATACAACTCAAAATTATCGCTTCCGCTGTTCGCAGTGTTTCTATTAAACTCAGAGTTTGTAACAGCAGCGGTTGAAGTGAATCCTTGGATTGATGCGACATCTCCAGCGTTATCTGAAAATGAAGAGTTATCAATAGCTGCGTTTGAAACCAGGAGGTATAATATTCCAGACCCAGATGAACAAGTGTTATTTGATAGTGTAACGCTCTGTAAAGCCACACTAGAGATCTTCGCGTATAATGTCCCTCCAGTGGCACAGGTATTATCTGTGAATGTCGTCAGATTTGCAGTCAAAACCGAATTCTCAATCCACACTATCGCCTCGCAATCGGTACAGATGAGCTCGGAGAATGATGAGGAAGTCATAGAAATATCACTGCTGCCAGAAATAGCGAGACCAGAGGCCATGTTGTAAGATGTGCTATTGGTAAAGGTACAGTTATCAAAAGTACCTGTCGTGGCCGAGATATCAATTAACACTGAAGAAGAGACATTAGCCACAAGGAGGTTACTCACTGAGATGAGAGGGCTGTTCTCCAAAATCATCGCTCTGACAGGGAAACTTTCTAGATCAGTGATCTGAGCACCATTTAGGATGAATTGCGAGTTGCTGCAAATGAAATTCGAGATTTTATTTGTGGTGGCCGACGTTAACTTGAGAAACACATCACCAGCGAGACATGCGCCAAAGGATACTTGAGTCATGGGTTTGTCTTGAGCTGCAACAACAATATTTGTTTGATCACAGAGGAAATCATCGATGGAGATATTCGATGAGGAGTATGCTGCGACGCACAAAGAGGTCCTGATGTATGGTACATTTAAACCCCCAAAATTAGGAATATTGAAGGTGACATTAGACACTGTTCCACTGAGAAAGACATTTTGACATTTTGATAAGGTGATTCCAGAAAAAAAATTTGTTGTGACGTTCGTGAGAGTATTGTTGGTGATAGTGGAAACATTTCCAGACGTAAGGGAACTCAATGTAATTATTCCAACTAGCATATTATTGGTGATCGAGCTATAAGTGTTCGGCAGAGTGCTCAAAGAAAATTCCTGAACGATTGACGAGATAGAGTTATTTGTCATAGTCACTCGAGTGCGGCTTGATACCGTGATAAGCGCGAGCTGAATTCGATAATTCGTGACAATATTATTGGCGAAAGTGAAACCAGTATCATTGTTCACAGAAACTGTGCTCTGTGTATAAGTAGCTGTTTGGTCTGCGGTTATTAATGCTATTGCACCAAGAGAATCCGAGAAGATGTTATCCGTAAGGGACACTCCGGAGATTAAGGTGTCAAATTCATTACTGTCGTAGTATTGCCTAAATAGCGCATTGTATTGAGTAATGTTGTCACTCCTCATGAAATTGACTGTGAGATCTTTAAATGTATTCGAAGAGGCTGTAAAAAGCTGGTCTCTTGTGATCGAAAACAAGGGACGAGAGTCATAGATCGTAAGGGTCTCAAAGGTGTTGTTTGTGACGCTTATCATCTGGAATTTTCCACTGGTTATATTATAGAAAGGGTACGCTTTATAAGAAATTTCCCAATCAGTTATCGTAGACAATGAAGATGTTGAAGTCAATCCGAAGATAATTTCCCAGTATCTCGCAACTTTCAAAATCGCGGTTTGATAAGAGGAAAACAATTCTGAAGGAGCGGTAGATTTTGGGGCATCTCCTTTGATTTCTCCCATCAATCTAAATTTGCTGTTAGAAAAGATATTGCTTTCCAAAAGCACTACTGCGCCATCAGACCAAGCTGACACTGAGTCAAAGGAAAAAAAGCTAGACGCGAACATCGGCCAGAAACCAATTGAAATAAGCGATGTAGGACAATACGACTGGTTCCAAGCTACTATATGGAAGTTTGTCTTGATCAAAGATTGGTCAGTAGGCAAGATACTCAGCTCTGGAGGGAACATTCCAAAGAGCCCGTTATGATCTTGGAAAGTGTTAGAAGAGATGTTCACTGGTTCTGTTCCTAAAATTCGGTCCATTGTAATGGCTGCTCCCATGTAAACAGCTGGGTCTAAGTTACTTACGGAAGTGGTGATTCCTGCAGTCACCGCATGAGAGTTATTGGAAAAGATGTTCAAGACAATCGAGACGCCGACAGCCATTCGAATTACGACGGGAGAAGCTGGACTGGAAGGCAAGGCTACTGTTTTGCTGCTATCGGGGTCGAATTGCTCAACTGTCGGTCCGATATTTGACTGCATTGAGTTGAAAAGAGACTCATAACCAGGCATGCCTTTGAAAGCAGAGTTTTGGTAAGGACCACTTCCCCAGAGCCAAGTCAAGGGCGGGAAATTATCACTGAAAGTATTGTTTATTACGGTCACCTTCAAAGCACCAGAAACGATAATTCCTTGTGAAACTATAGCCGCATTTCGAATGAACGTGTTGTTTTCTAACACGACTCTAGAAGTGTCCCAGCTCAACCCGGATCCTACAGGTATTTCGGAGTCTAGTATGAGAACGATTGAATGGAGGTCAGCGAAAAAAATTTTACTTGTTTCGGTGTAGGATGTAGTTTTGAGCAAATTTTCAAATAATAGTCTCGGAAAAACATGCGCGGAATCCTTGTGATTCGTAGAAATACTGTAGTCGACAAAATAATCGTAAGCAGTTGATATTGATTCACGGTTTGAATAGTAGGATGAAAAAATGAAGGGAATTAGCTTTGGCATGCAAAGTATGAGTGCATTGCCGATGTTATCCTCGCATCCGACATTCTCTGTGAACACGTTGTTGTAGATATAAATACCTATTTATGAGAAATAAAATAATGAAACTAACAATGAGTTTCGCATAATTTACCATTGCACATGAGAGTACGGTAGTCTCTCCTTTCCTTCACGATGATGAAAGTCGCGCCCATGCGTAATCCAAAGTTATTCGAGAAGACATTATCGTAAACGACAATTGGATTCGCTTTGCAGAGTAGAATGAAGTCAATTGTTTAGGTGAGAGAAATTTGTTACTTGCGGTGTTGGTGAAATTATCGACGATGAAAGCCGTTCCTGAATATCCGATATTCTTATGGAAAGTGTTATTTTTGATGATGAGACCTTTGAGAATCAAAACATCAACCAAAGCAAGCAATAGAAATACGAACCTTTCGTTATTCCTTGAAGGTTGAGTATCGAACCTCTCCGAGCTGGCAAGTTGACCACATTATAGGTCATAGTTGTAGAAGGTGTCAGATTTGGATACATTTCGTACGTATTCGTGTAAAACAGCTTGTCCACATATATTTTCCAAGGGTATGTATTCGTATTGATTTTCTGTGTACTTGCGGTTGTATAGAGCAGAGTACCGTCTGGTTCGGCTGTCGTAGGAGACCCTGTCGGTTTGTCAACTTTGAATTCACAGATCCCTTCGGTTCGAAACGGATTCTGCTCTGACCTCAACGTAGAAGCGAGGTACCTTTACAAAATATTTAGAATTCTCTTCTGAAACCAAAAAGAAAAATCTTACTGGAAAGTATTGCCTGCGATCGATATAGAACCATCGAAGTCTTTGAGGAAAAGGACAATGCCTTCATTATAAATGAAGCGATCATTTGTGTTATTGAAGTAGTATCTGTAGTTTCCGTAGTTGGAGTATTGGAATTTAGAATTTGTGATGCTCACACTACAACTTGAAGTGGTGCAGAGTGAGCTATAGACGTCTGGATCATGCAACCCTGGAAAGTTCCTAACAGTACCCCAGGTGTTAGTGATCAGTCCATTATAGAACAGGAAATTTGAGAAAACACAATTGTCGATCGCGACATTTGATCCTTTAGGGTCCATGGTAATCAATGCAGATACTTTTTGGTGTGTCCAAAAATTCCTGAACTCGCAATTCTAATAATTTATCGTAAAAAAATATGGCTAGCCCAAAGAAAAGTTACTGTCAGTGTCAACGTAGGGATTGCGACAGGGGCGGTGGGATAATCATCTAGATAGACCATTGTAAAGAGCCCAAGGTCTTTATTATTCCATCGCGTGAACGTGCCAGCTTGAAGTAAATTTTTTATAAGGGTGTAGGCATCGCCGCTGGTCGGTTGGCAAGCAAGCGTCGAACCTTTAGCGTAGATAATTTAAGGACTTCAGAGAAGAATTGTTGTTGTAATTACTGGTGGCTTCTGAGATACTCACATTTGCATTCACCGTCCCGTTCATCGAGCTGTCTTCAACACAACACATGCCATCCGTTTTCTGAGCACAATCCAGTACTACTGGATCGTAGAAAGCGAGATCGGCTCCATCGAAAATGATATTCTGGATTGTGGCTTGCGAAGATACATAAAATACCAGATCACTAGATTTAAATTTAACAGTTGCCTTTTGTTCAGTCGCAACAGTAGGGTCATAGCAATAATCTTGAATCTCCAGCGGGCAGTTCGTAGTATCATTCTGAAATAGAGGTTTTATTGTCCAAGTGGCGTTTAGTCTTTTAAAGACGTCGGTTTGATAAGACCCAAGAGTTGAGTCGGCGACCCAGTAATGACTAAGAACTCCAGAGGAGTCGGTTTCTTTTAGTAAGTAAATCGTAATAGTCACATCTCTGCTATAATAAGGGTTTTCCGAGGGGTCGGTAGAGGAAGTGATCTATGAAGAAAAGAAAACTATTGAATTTTGTAGACTTAGAATCGATTAAACCTGGCGAAGAAGATCATTCAATTGAGTATACACAGGCGATCCAGCCACCGTTCTACTTGCATCAGAAGGCGTCAAGTAGTAAGTCTTCACGAAAGGAGAAGTTTGCTTTTGAGGCGGTGGACCTATATTTATTGTTAAATTGATCTAATGGTATTTATTCAAACTCGGCGTCCCACAGGTTCTGGCTCCAGTAACTGATGAGACTCTTGCATATTGATAAGAGCACTCTGAGCAAGCTGGAGTAATGGATTGAGGGGGACCTGCATTTACATTGAAAACGCAACTATAACAGCCTGTAGTGTAATTGCATGCTGAGAAAATGTTAGTGATTTTATAGAGAAACAGGAGAAATTGGTACGGTAACAAATCGTTCCAGCTAATGCGTACATGGTTTTTGAGGCACTTCGTTGCGTTTCGCATTGTGTAATACAACGAGAAATTGTGTTCATACCGCCCGCCATTGCCGTAGGATCTGTATCTGTTCCTGATAAACAAATTAATCCCACCTCATATCTGATGAAAATTTTACTCTTGAATATTAAAACAGATGACGCTCCAGTCGGGCAGGTCGCACATCCCACATCTGATGAGGTTGGAGTTGTTTGTGAGCATACTTCGCATTCAGTGCCAGGGCATTTTTCAATGATATTTTGGTTTTTTATCTTGGCGAAATTGGTATGTAATGACTCATCAAACGCCATGCAAGTTTTAGCTCCAGTACCGTAGAGATCTCGAGCAAATGTGTCAAAAGAGTTTGCAACTACCGCCTCATCGTTATTTCCTTTGAGGCAATGATTTCTTGCATCAGTGCATGTCCCCTTTCCGCAGCTACACCATATTGTGGAATCATCGGTCCAATCGATAGTTAGATCAGTGGCACTGCAATAATCGATAACTGCTGGAGGAGGAGGACCCGGTGGACCTTGAGTGCGGGAGTGAATAAAGAGGAAAAATAGTAAAATAAGCGTAGGGAGATGAAGAGGGTTTTGAACTAGGGTAAGGATCATTTCTGGAGGGTTAGATGAAAGAAATGATAGTTTATTAGCTTAATTTGATAATTTTATTTTTTTAGTTTGAAAGATACCGTGAATTATACGTTATTTCTGCGTGGTGCTTAATTTAGAGCGCTAACTATATCGAAGATAATTCTGTTTATTCTCAATAAAATCATAAAGTCGTAGTTTAATGCGGACGATATTATTTCCTTTTGTAGACATTAACTATCGAAATATAAGTAGTCGGGAAAAAATAATTACCAGAGAGAAAGGGAGACAAAAAAGATTCCACTACGGTTCTTTTGAAAAAAGCGAGAGGATTTCAAAAGTTCTCTTCGCATTCCGAATTCACAGATGGTGAGTTGCTACCTAAAATTAATGTTGTCAAATAGTTGCTCGTGACCTTTTCTTAGATTCAAAACATATTAGATTATTTATTAAGGCTCTAATATAAGGACAAGCTGCCTTAACATATACCATAAGGAATGAGGTCCCTTTCTTTGATCTGGGAATGTGAGCAGTTTGAAATTTGACAACTATTCAAGCGCAAAGCCTAAGTTTAAGGCTAAAATAAAATAATACTGTTAGTAATTATATAATTGAAAGCGAAAGAATTACCAATTCATCCAGAATTTGCACATTTCTCACAGCTCAAGCAGGCTATTCGATGAAAACTTTGGAAACATTGCGACTGAAGAGCATGCGTTGAATTTTTTGGAACAATGGACACATCATTCTTTGTTCTTTCAGTGTTCTTATCCACTCCGGACAAATTACTTTGGTTTACTTCAAAGCAATTTGTTCACTTTAGGAGATTTATAAACAATTCATGAACAATATTGAAAGACAAAAAAGAGAAAAACCAAAAAAACCGACAATACATGCATAGCTCATTGAAAATATTGACTCTGTTCTCCAAACAGAAGTCCGAATTTTACTAACTTAAATCAATTGCTAAGGATTCCAAATGAGAAATATCATTTTTCATAATAAATTCAACATTCACCTTGCTTTCAGGGCCATTTGTTACTGATGTAAATCTTATAACAGATAGACTGCAGTTGGAAATTCCTTGGAGTTTAGGTTTTTCACCGCTTAAATTTTTTGCCATAACATTAAACAACTCCATGATAAAGCCTCCATGACTGACTACCAATATTTTCTTCGTTGATTTCGCTTTAGATATTAGATTAGACTGATCATTCCCAAAAATATTAAGCCGTCGAGCCTTCACCGAGCTCGGCCTTGGGATATTCTCTTTCGAAGATTTCGATCTATCTACCCTTTGAACCTTCTCTTCCTCGAATTTTGGTTTCGGTTGGTTCACTGTTGAGCTTTTCGAATCCTTCAGCACATTTAAAGGCGAAAAGCTTAGTTTTCTCTCCAAATCAGCAATATCGATTTGCTTTTTGCGAAGATACCTGTCAATCAAATATTTTAGAAATGTTTTCGCTCTTGAAAAAACATCTTCCCAGCTCTCCGCACCTTCGCATTTATATTGTCTCAAATCAAGCTTTGATTGCTCAGCAAGAGTGTCCCATATTATTGATTTTTTCCCTTCAAGGACGCCACCATTTTTCTCTCTAATCAATCGTGTGAAGGTGACATTAGATAAGTCTTTCTTTGTCGGAAATAAGTATTGAAAGGTTTCTCTAGTCCGGCCTAAATCAGAGACGTAAATGTGGTCAAAAGTTGTTTTTTCCAGTCTTGTTCCTGTGAGTTTTGATTGAATGATTCCCATTCCGGAGAGTTTGCCATCTCGGTGACCTTGTATCAACTTGTCAAGGTTTTCTGAGGTTTGTCCGTGACGAACTAGCCAAATTTCCATTGTGGAAAAAATTGATATAATAACTGTTTTAATCCAACATATCGATTTATCGAAATTTTTGAATTGTTCGTTCGGTTAACTCATCTTTGCATTCGAAATAAAAATGCTAGACACTGAAAAATTCACACGGATAGCCACAGGCATAATTTTATTGCTTTCAACCCGGGTCTGTTGATGCTTTGGGATATCTGAGAAATTTTAGCAAAGTGCAAAGAGGATTTGCCAACATAACGGTAACTACAATTTTAAGAGGTAGGATAGGATCGAATGGGATTACTTCAAGATATTCGTAATGATAGTTGGAAGTATGGAGCAAATAAAATACAGAGTTCTATTGGGAGCTTAGAGATTCGCGATTATATCAATAGAAAGACCATCAATTAAAGCTAGCATAAACTTTTCAAGTAACCAGTCTGGCACTCACCTATTGGAGGTGGAAATCTCATTGACTACGCTAATACTTGAACGTCACCTTAATAAATCAAACATTATATATTCCAAACTGCAAATTCAAACTATTTCTGTTGTTGCAAGTCTAATATAGTGAGGGTAATTAATCATGCTTACAATCTAGTAATATTTTCAATCCTCTTTACTCTCACAGTTCTTTTGCTTTGATTTTAGTTGCAAAGCATTTTAGTTGAATTAATTCCAATATCTAATCATAATTTCAAATCATTCTAAGAAAAAAGAGCAGAAAATATGTCTGCAACCAAGCAGCCCGCAACAAACACCCAAGACAAAGACAAGGAGAAGAAAGAGGAGAAGGTCCCGCAGCCTGAAGTCAAGAAACAGCCTCTCACACTCCTAAAAAGTAACACACCCTCAACTGCTTCCATAATGCCTCCTTTTGGATAAATAGAGATCAGAAACGATCTTCTCATCATTGAGATGGCTATTGGCAATAACGACGTGTTCCACGTGACCAGAGTGACCAAAAACGTCCGTGGCTACAAAAAGAAAATCAATGCTTACTACCTCAAGCTCATCTGGGATGTTTTCTTCCCAAAACAACAATTGAACTTCAAGAACTTCAGCGATTACAAAGAAACCTCTGAAACCTTGGAGCTGACCAAGACACAGATCGCTCGTCTTCAGAAACTCGCTGAAGTCGAAGTGTACCTTGAAACTCTTCTTCTTATCTATTTGGTGCGTGTGAGAGATCTTGAAAGCGTAAGCAATTCAAATAATTAAACTACAATTCTGACTCTCTCTTTAACCGTTGAAGGCGAAAGTTCACGCAGATAAACTCATCCAAAAGCTTAACGAAGTCAATCGCCGCCATCTTGACCTTATCGGTTCTGTTGTGTACTTCTACTACTCGAGAACCTATGAACTGCTTGGAAACCTGAAAGATATCAGAAAGTAGGCTGTTTGAATAATGCTAGTTGTGCTAATTTTTTGCAATTAAGAGTTCTTTTTGATCTTTACAGACACGCTTGCATCAAGAGAGACGAGCTTGGACAGGTATAGAGATATAAAATACCAATTAATTTAAATCTTGCTCATGATAGGCAACACTGCTGAACCTGCTCTTGAGAAATTTCCTCCACTACAAGAATTACGAATCTGCACAACAATTGATATCGAAAACCAATTTCCCTGAAAACCGATCCAATAACGAATGGATTAGATTCCTCTATTACTCAGGTATTTGTTAGATCATGGTATTCGCATAATATAGCTTGAATAGGCAAAATAAAGGCAATTCAAGGAGAGTACCCAGACGCATTTGCTAGACTGACTCAAGCGATTAGAAGAGCGCCTGAGAATACTGGACTTGGATTTAGAGTTCAAGCACAGAAACTCGCTATCATTGTTGAGTTGTTGCTGGTAAATCAGTCTAATGCGATTTTGTTTATACTAATAATATGAACAGGGTGAAATTCCAAGCAGAACGATTTTTGCGCAATCCGAAATCTCCAAATACTTGAAGCCTTACTTTTTCATCGTTCAATCCGTCCACCGCGGTGATATGGGTCAGTTTAAGAGCTTCCAAGAAAAATTCAAGAGCAGCTTCGAGAAAGATGATGTTCTCTCGCTGATTGGAAGGTAACATACCCTGAGTTAGAGAGGGATTCTCATCTGTTGAAAAGATTGGGCAAGATCGTTATTAAGACCGGATTGAGAAGAATTAACCTTTCCTATTCGAAAATTTCCCTGAACGACATCGCCGAAAGACTTCAAGTGTCTAAAGACGATGTTGAATTTATCGTCGCTAAGGTAAATAGCTTCTTGCTGTTGAAGTAGACCCTCATCTGCTATTCCTAGGCAATCAGAGACGGTGTGATGAATGCAACCATCAATCACGAGCAAAGATCTGTTCACATTAAGGTAGCTTTTTCCTTGAAAAATGGGCACGATTGACTGACTCCTGTAATGATTAATAGGGCACTGAAGACCTTTACACCACACAAGAGCCAGAAGAGGCCTTTAGAAGAAGACTGGAGTACTGTCTGAACTTGTACAATTCAGCTACAAAGGTACTGAAAATATTGTCTTTAATGGAAGCTAACGCTTGTTTCTCTCCTCAGTCACTGCAATATCCTGATACAAAGGGTATCAAGTATGAAGTTGAAAAACATGATGATATCGATCCTGAAGAGCTCATCAAGATGGTTGAAGAGGGCGATGACGACTTCCCTGAATAATCTCTCATAAAGCAAAATTAATTCGTTTGACATATTTCATCATCTTCCATAATCAATAACACATGGATTGACTTTTGTAAATGGTTCAACCGCCCAGCATGATAAATGCGAGGGGAAGAGTATTATTGTGATCTCTTACAAAAAAATACAAAAATGTCCAATAGCACAAAGCAACTCTAAGTATTTCAAATCTAGACTAATATAAGGCTATTTACACCAGTAGGCTTTTCAGGCATAACAATAAACAACAAAATTGTATTTTTCGATCTGTAGGCGAAAATGCTTTAAAATATAAAGCTTGCGTCAGTGGCCTCTTAAACATATTTACAATTTTAAAGTTGAAGGATCTTTAAGACACTAAAACAGCAATTTATTGAATGAGTCATTACCGCGTTTTCAGCATTTTTTCATCAGGGAGATGATGATATAGATTTATAGATATTTGAATTATCACTCTTTCAATTCATGGCTCAATAATCTGCATAAGAAATACCTCAACTCGATTTCATGTTGCTATCTCAAGAAGTTGACTCGTAGTTTGTCAAAAATAATTTGCATTCAAAGCTTATAAAACCAATTGAGTATTCCAATGCGAGCCCGGAATTAATTAATAAATCCTCACCTCGGAAACAATTTTATCTACACAAGCAAATCTAAAATGGTAATTTCTTCTCCTCTCCTCTCTACGATATATCCTCTTGTCTTGCTGCTTGCCAGGACAAGTACTCTTCCCACCTGACTCGTTTTTTCTTTCCAAAGCATCTTGTGTAGACAGGAAACATGAACTCATTTTTTGCATTTAGGTCACCAGACTGAGAAAAACCAGAAAGATGAGAGGCCACACCATGATGGGTTACGGTCGTGTCGGAAAGCACAGAAAGCATGTGAGCGGTAGAGGTAAGGCCGGTGGTCTGACCCATCACAGAAATGCCTTCGACAAATAGTAATGATGTTTATTTTGACTTTAACTTACACTCTTTCTTCATATAAAAGCCACCCAGGCTACTTCGGCAAGTGTGGTATCAGAGTTTTCAGAATGCAAAAGAACAGATACTTCCTCCCAACCATCAATCTCGACAGACTCTGGAACTTGGTCACTGAAGAAACCAGAAAGAAATACGCCACCGTCAAGGATAAGGCCCCAGTTATCGACGTCACCAAGGCTGGATATTTCAAAGTTCTCGGCAGAGGAAGACTTCCACACCAACCTGTTGTTGTCAAAGCCAAATTTTTCAGCAAGACCGCTGAAAGAAGAATCAAAGCCGCTGGTGGTGCTTGCGTTCTCGTTGCCTAAACCAGTTGCTGTTCTTCATAAGCAATTACTTAGATAATCGATTCATAATTGCGATATTTTTGCAAGTTGACCCCTCAACTATTAATCCCAAACAAACATTTTACGATTAAACAAAAAAAATTCTCCTATAGAGTTCATTCGTTTGTTAGTTTGACGGCCCCCTCTTAGTCATGGGGTAGGAAAAAAATATGAAAATTCTCATTGTTATACCATTATTCAATATAGAATTAGTTTGTTTTATGAAAGAGTTAAACTGGGAGGAGGTATATAAAGGCAAAGTCAAAAGTAGAGCTTAGTATTTCTGCCAGCCAACCTTTTTCGGAGGCTCAATAGCGGACTTTTTGGTCATTGAAGTCTTCGGGAATTTCCTCGAGCAGTCCATGCATGAATATAATTTCTGGAGGATGCGGCTTGGGGATACGAGTGACGCAGCATACGCCATTCTGTCAAGCTCTTTTTCGTGAGCCTTCATTGCGCTGTTGCCTAAAATCTGTTTTGCTAAGGCTTCTGAGTACTCTTTCGCATGAGCCTAACATGAATTAGAAACTGAGGAAGTAGAGTTTAGATTACGTTTTTATTTAGGAGGTGTTGTAAGAGTTGTGATTTAGCGAGATGATTCTGCGCTTCTATGTTGGCGCGTTCCTGTGCTTTTTCGGCCTGTAGAGCGTCCTGTGATTTGTTGGGTATATAATATGTTCAATTCAGAAGGCTTACTTTCTCGAACTGTTTATAATATAAGCCTTCCTCAAGGCCTTTTCTGTACTCGTCTCTTTGCCTCTGATGATTCTCAAGCGCTCTTTTCCTTAACTAATTTTTTTATCGTTAGGATTGAGAAAGAACTTTCAGCATTATTTACTTCTTCTTCAGTTCGTTGAAGCCTCTCGCGATGTTCTCTGGCCTCTAGCATGTCTCTCTGATAAAATAATTAATTTGAGTATAATGAGTGAGATATACCTCTTTTTCTTCTTGCTTCTCTTGCTGCTTTTGTCTTATCTGCTCCGCAAGATCTTCATGTAGAGATTTTTTCATCTCAAGCAAAGGATTATACCTCGTGCCTGATGTTTCAAATCCAGTTTTTCCCCATTGTAGGTCTTCAAGTTTCTCTTGCTCTCTTTGCCTTTTCTTTTCAGCAATTTGCTGTTGATATTCCTCTCTCAATTTCGCTCTCTCCTCTTGATGTTGCTTGAGCAATTTCTCAAAATAGCTAGGGTCTTTAATCTGTCCAGTCGTCCCGAATGCCTCACGTTCCCATCTTCTCTCTTCTTCCTTATCTCTCTGCTTCTCTTCCATTTGTTTTCTCAGCTCATCACCGTAACTTTTCTGGAAGTCAGCACGAGATCGTCTAAAATCTGACCCGCTTTGACGCAGAATCTCTTCTTGTCTCAGAATTCTGTCTCTATCCTCCATTTTCTCAAGAAGCGCTTGTTCCTTTAGAAAGTTATTAACAATTTATCACGAGCTCCGAATAATTACCTTTTTCGCTTGTTGCTCTGCAATTCCTTCTTCAATGGCTCGTCGAAGGGCTTCTTTCTTATCCAAGTAGTGTTTTTCTGCGACATCACGGAGGTTTCTGTTCATCCTTTCATTTCGTTCGTTCTCTTCTTCAACTCGAGCTTTTTCTTGCTATTTGGGTAGATAAAGAATTAATTAGGATAATAGACGTATAACTACCTCATATTCTCTTCTTTTCATCTCCTGCTTTTCTTCAATTTGTTGCAGAAGATCTTGTTTTAGCTGCTCTGGGCTGTAAGGACGTCCTCCATAGTGAATTCCCGGACTGAGACTCACGTTCTGGCCTGGAGCTTGGTTCAGCAGCTTTTCGCGTTCTCTTTCCTCGTTTTTCTCTTGGATCTGCTTGAGCAGTTCATTCTTATATTCGTCTTTCTGTCTCTGGTGTAACTCCAACGCTTCCTGTCTCTTTTCTTCGAGTTGTTGTTCGAGTAGCTTCTGCTCCTCACTCGTCAGTTTGCCTGCGTTTCTCTTTTGCTCCCAGTAATCGTGGAACTTCTTATCGAGAGCCTCTTTAACGGCACTAGTCCCGGCCAACGCTTCTTCTCTCGCTTTTCTAATTTTTTCCTGTTCAATCTCTCTGAGGGCTTCTAGTTTGCGAAGCGCGTCTCTCTCATTTTGGATCTCTTGCTCTCGCTCTTGAGCTCTTTCCAAATCCTTGTAATTTTTAAGTCGTTTATTGACGCATATCTCACAAAGCAAATTCTTGCCGGATTCACCTGATGCGCTGCTACAGCAACTGTGAACACTCGCTGGGGTTTTCGGTTGTGATCTATCCACAGACTTATCGTCAGCGATATTATGATCGGCCGAAAGCGCTTCTGGCTCTTCACGTACTTCGACTCTTTGTGGAAGAATCTGTTTGAGTTCTGTCGCTGGGCTCTGAGGTCGACTGTAGTCTCGAGACGCATCCAATTGGTTCTGGGCTTGGGTGACTCGCGGCTTTGCGAAGTATTTTCCTATTTCTGAGGAAGAAGTCCTGAAAGCAGAAGATGGAAGTTTGAACACGCTAGCGCTCAATTTTGGTTCAGCGGTCTTTGGCTCCTTGGTCTTTGGTTCTTTTTCCTTTCCTCGGTCGCTGTGTGACTCTCGTATTTCAGGTAAATTTGATTGGATCTGTTTCTGTGTTTCTTGTTGGATCGGTGCGGATTCTTTGAAAGTTTCAGCAGGACGGTTGCGTTTTGGCTGGATGTCTCGGTGTGGTGCGCTCACAGCTCTTTTCATGTAGTAAGGAATGTCTTCAGCTTGCTGTGTGACAGGTTCAGGCTTCTTGGTCTCAGGTTCTCGCACGACAGGTCTAATATCTTCTACTGGTGGAGAGGTTATTTTTTCAGGCTGGGTCTTGACAGGGGTGTGCTGTTCCTTCAGCTTCTGAGGAGACTTTGTGGTGGCTCCGGCTTCTGGTTCAAATTCCAACTTTTTGACGGCAGCTTGCTTTGGAGCTTCATCTCTATGCCATGGCAGTTTCCCATCTGGACTGAGTCTTGTAGGAGAGAATTGAGGGTAGTCATTCTCGTGTCCTATTTTCGAAGCCATTTGTTTGTCAGGGTTCTTCGAAGGGCTTCGGTAAGGTTGGTATCGACTTAAGTCTCTCTTCTGAGCAGATTGAGGTCCATCGTAAATCGGAGCTGCCAAGGCGTCGCTGGCAATCATCGAACGGTTGAGGAAGTTAATATTCTTCTGACCGTTGATGAAAGGAGAGCTATGTAGTTCCTTCTTGTAGATTAAGGACCTGTTTGCATTAGCTTCAGCCAATATATCCGTGACACCCACTGTTCCCGGTTTTGTGGGTGAGAGAGATCGAAAGTGACGAGGTTCAGTCTGGAATTTCCTATCACTTTGGGGACTATACCTCGGATCGTTTTTATAATACGATCCGTACACTTGAGAGGTTGTGTGTAGCATTTTCGTTAGCAAACAGATAAATTCTTTTATGATCTTAATAAGAAGTAAAAATTTATTCTGAAATTTATTGCGCTTTGAATAAGAAACAGTTGATTGTGTTTAGTTGGATTTTAATTCATTAAATTGATTCAGTTCTTACAACGATTAAGATATGTTAGAGAAAATGTAACAAGAAGACATTTCATATGATAGAATGAGTAAAATTGTTACTTTGACTTGTGAATATAGACGATCAGTACCTGAAGATAGGCTCTTCGGGACAATTGTAAGGAAGTTGGGTTTTAGTATCGATCTTCCAGCAGGCGACAGCTGAGTTTTTAAATCCTTCCTGAGTGGAATTATGTCAATTTTCTCGTTTAATTATAGGAGCTTCTGGCGTGAAGGAGGTTTTACTAATAAATAATGTTGCGAATGTATATTACATTAGAGATATAGCATAGAGCATAGAAAAAATTAAGTATTGATAAATTTTAGAGGGTTCATCCAGAAAGGTCAAATATTAAATCCTGTTTAAGCATAAATAAAAAAAACTATGATGGAAAGTAAAGTAGCCGTTTATCACATAAACCATTTAACAAGAGTACCTCTCTCCCATTCTCCAACTCTTTGCTCTTTATTCGGATCTATTTCAACTCCTATTCCATGCTGGTATCCCTCAACCCAATCTCCTCGATAGCTCCATCCATCACTCCACTGATAGATACCATAACCATGTTTTAAATCTCTTCTGAAATCTCCCAAGTACCTTCCACCATGCTGCTCTATCAACAGCCCTTTACCATCCATCATACTATTTTTCCATTCTCCTTTATAGAGTGTACCATCTTGCCAACGATAAGTCCCAACACCCTCGATTTTATTCTCAAAGAACTCTCCTTCATAACTTTCGCCATTCGCCCACTTATAAGTTCCCTTCCTGTGTTTCATACCTTTCTCAAAGCATCCTTCATATACAGTTCCATCGGCTCTTGTCTCAACTCCTTCTCCGTGTCTCAGGCCGCCAGAAAAGCCTCCCTCGTAAGCAGTTTCACCATCTCCAGATTCAAATTTGCCAAAACCCTCCAGTTTACCATTGACCCACATTCCTTCATAGATTTCTCCTTCCCCGGTCCATAAAATACCATTTCTTGCGAACTCTAACGAGTCATGCTCACCAAAATATACATTTCCAGCTCCATCGATTATCATACTAAGTCCTCCATTTTTCAGACTCTCTTCAGTACCGATAAAATATTTATTTGAACTCACCTCAAATAATGAATGTGTATCGATGAAATCTTCGATCACCCCTTTAATCATATTGTATCGAGAATGAACACAGAGGATGCCATTTATTTTCGCATACAGTGTCCTTGTTTTTTTATTCCCGCTTAAAATTTTAGCCGATTCATTCTTAGGACTCATTCGGCTGCCTAGCATTGTGAAGGCCTCTTTTTCAGTGATTTTTTCTCCTTCGCTCTTTAATTCCACAGCATCTTCATAAACCCTATCTCCGTAAAGAATCGGGATTGTTTCAGCTACTTGATTTATTGTCGAAGACGTTGCTACTCTCGCGTATTGTTTAGAATGTTCTCTCTTCTCAGGCGGAAAATCGCCTGTTTTTAAATACTCTTGCATCCTTGGGTACGAATCGTTGGTACTTCCACTGATTTTTCCTGGGAAGGAAGTAAATAACTGTGTATTTTTGATGCTTTCGACTTCGCGTTGATTCACTCCAGTCTCTTGCGATTTAAATATATCGGGAAATTGGCCTCGAATGTCGTTCATTAGACTGCTGACGGAAGTAAAAATTTCAGAGCGCAAGCCTTTAGCTGCTTTTCCTGTTTGAAGCGTCCCTTCTATGTGTGTAATCGAACGATAGAGATCCTCCTCCTGCGGATTTCCGTTAATTAGATCAATTATGCTTTTCTTGAGACTTTCCGGGCTCGCAGTGTCAATATACGAGAGAGACTCTGGACTTCCTGGTGACCTGTAGTCTTTAAGGCGATAAAGCTCATGCCTTATCGTCGAAAGCGTCCCATTTTGGTTGGATAATATTTTAAGCAGGAGCGACTCTTTTAGCTTGGTAGAAATCGTTTGAAAGAGCAGATCAACTCGCTTGAATTCTTGTTCAATTATCACATTGAGTTCTTCTTCGAGATTTTGAGCTTGAGTTTCGATTTCTTGGATCTTTTCTTGGATGTATTTCTCATCTAGCCTGTGCTCGTTGGCTTGAACGGGAAGTTTTTGCAGAAACGTTTGGAGTAATTGAAGAGAAGATTTGTGCTGCAAGGCGTGTTCGGGCTGGTACATAATACATTCAGGGCAGAGGAGATTCCCCATAGAGCATTCTCGCACCGTACAGACTGTCACGATATTGGACTCGGGGTGAAAGTTGCAAGGTAAATTGATCGGTACACGCGACATACTTTTATTGTATTTGATGCAATAATTAGGAAATTAATAAAAGTTCTTGCAACTTGAAGACTCATGGAAAAGACCAACAAAAGGAAACAAACAAAATCTCTCTTATGGGTGAGGCATCTAGTACTATATTGTTGAAAACATTGACTTTTGAATTTAGAAAAAGGGTATACCAAGCTTAATTTTGTTGTCAGTGTCCGGATTAGTTGACTCGGAAGTCAAAACTCTTTACTAACTAATGTTCAACTTTGAGATTCAGTTTGCTTCCTACTATATTTTCTATATTTTCTAGTATTCAGTCAGACATATCAACAAATCGTTGTTAAAAGCGATTTATTAGTTTAATGGAGTATTTATTTGCACGATGCTCCAACCCTGAATGTATGAAAGAATAATAATACTCACATCATGGATGGAAACATTTCAAGTTTAGCAGAAAGAGCAATTTCAATTGATAAAATCATTGTTGAAAAGAATTAGATATTGACTACCTGTACAAAGAGTATAAAAGATCGAAATTTGAATACACACATACACAAACAGAAAAATGAATTTTCCGGCTATTAAATTAGATCAAATTTAAATCTGCGACATGCTCTTGGTACTCGCCGAGTTCCTTCAGCATAAGCTTCAATTTATCAGCTTGAACATATAATATGCCGAACATCACGCAAGAGCACAAGTTTGCCGTGAAAATTGAGAGAACAAAGCAGACCAAGTAGAGTACACAGCTGAACTTCAGTAATTTGATACTTCGTGTCTTGATAGCGATTATTCCACTGATGTGTACAAAAATAAATAATAGCTCCAACAAGACAATTGAGAGAAGAATGAAAAAGGTGATTTGCTGAAGCTTGCTACAATCTCTGGTTTTTTCGCATCCAAGATGAAGAAATAGTCGTCCATTAATTCCCAAAATACAAAAAACTGAGGCTGCAAGCGAGACAAGGAACCCAAATATAATTCCACAGGTGTTCAAACCAGTAAAGCTAGTAGTTTCATCTTTTATGACTTTTTGAATTGTTTTCACTTGTAAAAGGTAGTGCCTCTCTGCTCTTTCGGTAGTGGGGTTTGGTGCCTGAATCAGAACCCGATGCGAAGGCAGAACATCCTTTGGACTGGAGCAAACTGGTTCGGGAAAATAGTTTCCTTCAGTGTTATGAACCACACACGACTGCGTTGTGGTTATTCGGCTGTTCATTGGGAGTTCAATGTTACGTTTCTAATTTAAATGAATTCTAATTTTTTCTTCGTGATCCTTGAAAGATCAGATTGAAATTTTTTTTTTTTAAATTAAATTTTAATGAGTTCAAAGCGTAATTCCTAATAAGTTTTTAGTCAGCTCTCAAAAACTCTGATCGCTGATCTATGACTTGTGAATAGAAGTTATTTTGGTTTTGGTGATTCAGAAATAGCAAAAGCTACCTTCAGAAAGCTCTCTTCTGGGTGCTGGTTCCCTCTGATGAATAACCTTAACAACTGTATACGAAATAGTTGCTCTCTGAAAAATGCAGATTTAGCTAAGCTGACATATTAACTGCATAAATAAATCGCTTGAACCAAACCATTATTTACTTCAGAATGTGTTTAAAAGTGTTAATTCAATAAGAATAAACTTTCCAAATAGCGAGTCTAAAAAAGCCGTCTAGTGTGAATAATTATGTATAAAATTCGTGTTAGTAAAATTTATTCTTCGTTAGAGCAACTCCCCCTCGATTTGTGCCATATTTCATGGGCTTTATGCACTTACACAACGTTCTACGCTGAACTTCTCTTCATAATCTTCTCTTATCCAAAAAAAAAAAATGAAATTTCTGTAGATTCCAGCAATGATTCTTTTAGATTTATATTGAGTAACTCAACAAAGATTACCCTCTGTAAATTGCGATCGTCAGAAGACTCTAATGGATGAATCAAGGGAGCTGAATGAGCGTCAATGTCAGAGTTGCAATTTGGAGCATTGAGCCTTTGAAAAATAAGTGGCTTATCTGTTTGAATTTTCGAGAATGTGTAAAATTATTCAATGTCGTTTTGGATGCCGTGAAGCAGATTGGGTTGGTGTTTGCTTGGTGAGTAAGAGAACTGTATTGCTGGCTTAAGCACAACTATTTGCCATTGCTGCAAATGACAAAACTATCGGTGATACAAACAAATATTGTTAGGGTGAACAAAAAAGAGAGCATAAATATGACGTTTGAGTTTCTTGTAACGACGAAAAAAATCGGCTAATTTGATGAGGAGAACGCATATTGAAACAGGTATGCCTTATAATGGTGATCTGTTGATATAAAGGGAAGAATATAGGAATTATATTTTCCATTTTCATCAATGTCTTTTTCTTTTTTTTTTCTTCTTAGTGTGATAGAAAAGTAATTTTTCTCGATGGCTTTTCAATCTTTAGGTTACCGAGATATAGAGCATATGAGTTCATTCTAGCAGCCTAACGACTTGAACAACTCCCTTCTTTGACCAAATAAAACATTAGACCCAGCATATTGCCCAAAAAAAAAAAATGGTCTCCAGGGTTGAGATTGTTACATAACAAGCACAACCTTCTCTAAGTGTGAGTTATCTGTCTGAGTGATACACATTTCCATCAAGACTCCAAACATTTTGTGATTCTTGCTGACAGTAATTGCCAAATCTGTTGCTATATTCCATAATTGAGTCATATTCATCGTTTCCCGCATTTCTGTAGCTGCTCAAGTGAATTTTCGCAAGTGCAGCACCCTGCCGAGTACTCCAACCAATGACATTTGGACACAATGCATTATTTCGTATAATGATACATTTGACACTATAGAAACTATTGGACTGATTCTTAGGAGGTTCTCAGAATTTGATAATACTTGCCTGCCCATTAAGCATGGCTCGATGTCATAGATTTTCTCTTTTTTTTTTCGTCCTGAGTACATCACTATTTTATTCAACCTCAAAATGAAGATGAGACCGAGAAGTTTAGTGTAAATTTCAGTCGTGTGAGAACTACTGATGCGGTATGTAGTGTGTTCTTTCTTGTTATTCGCTAGTAGATCGCTTAAATTCTGACTATTAGATCTAAGTAGTCCAGCAAATTATTCGCGTGTATTAATTGGTCCATTAATTTGTAGTGCTTTTACACTGAGGAATAAACCTTTGCTGCAAACTATTCATATAATCATGTTTTCTTTCTAAGTCAATCCCGGAGCTTGCTGAGAGTTTTGAGAGTGTAGGGTACACTATTTCCAAATACTTCAGATAAAATAGATAGTGTCATTTCGATTGTATCTTATATTTTTTGGTTGCTGACAGTTTTACGAAAGGAGTCAGAGAATTAGGAATCCACCCTCTTTGAAAAATCTTCTCCAGCAAGAGAACCCGAAGAATAGCAAGTCGATAATTCCCAAAAATCATGCTTGGCAAAGGACCTGTAGTCTTAAGGCAAGCGTGAAGTATTATTGGAAGGGTAAAACAACAAGTTGAAGACTTAGAGACCCAAAGGACCCAAATGACGAATGCAAAGGAAATCTTTGAGATCTTAGTAAATTGAACCCTTACCTCCTCATTCAAATGCTTGATTAGCACCAACAAAGATACAAAGAAACTACACGTCATAAGATTTTTTGTAGCAACTGAAGTCCAGGCCAAGGAGTCAATGGGGGATACTTCTTAGTGAAAAAATTAACAACAAATCCTAATGTGGAAGTAAAGAGACTTGAGGTCTATCATCGAGACCAGTTGTGCAAGGGGCTCAACAATCTTGCGAAGAGTTTCGCATGATTAATGACAATAAGAATTGAAGCTCTGATCTTGGAGATGATGACCTTATCAAACAAGCAAATAAATATAGAACGAGGCATTCGTTTGAGTCGGTTATCGAACTAGCTTATTATTTTGGAATATATTCCGAATTTAAATCAATTTCAAGGTCATTGAAATTCAAAATTCTCTGATCATTCAAACTAAGAATGTAGTCTAACAATTCTTGGAAATCAAGTCTATTTTTCTCCCTATTAATTTCAAATTCATAATTTAATTATTTTTGAAGATTAGGTTTTCACTCTTACCCTCATTCAGATTTTCGAGAAAACTGGTGACTTATAGTTACTTATAGGATATCTCCGCTTTCTCTCGCTGTTCTGGAGAACTTTAGAACTTTTGTGTAGGTTATTCAAGCTGTTTTACAAAAAAATCTTATTAAGCATAATATGATTCTAATTTGAGAAATGCTTAGTAATCCTTTTGAGAAAACAGTTCGGCGCAGAAATATTCCTGCAGGTGGCAGTTATGAGCTTAAGGAGTGACGTACTAAAAAGAGTTTATTTGAATCTCATTAATTTTTCATTTAAGATCATGGTGGCCTTGAACTGCATAAAATTTATTTCTTCCTTAGAATCTTGCTACAAGAGAATATGATAAACATTTCAGCGCTTCTAAAATGACCAAAGTCGTCTTCTTCTCAGAAAATTAATCAATCGTTTGAACCTGGGTGCTTTAGAGGGCAAAAGTTTGAATTAATTATCGTTGTTAAGTTAGTTCTACTTTCGGAGATAGTTCCAAAATTTATTTTTTAGAGCAAATTCAAATTTTCATGGCCAATATGTTTCTTTTCATCGACTTGGTTCTAAAATGAACGAATAAACTCCACCAATGCTGTAATTTGCTGTAATCTAACACGGCCAGAATAAATAAATCATGAGATCATTTTTCTCTTTCCTCAAGCTATATCAGGATTCTTTGAAGGAAAGTCTTAGCCCTGCCTGATGGTGCAGGAATTGAAATCGAATTGAGGGTTTTTTCAAAAAATTTCACCTCTTAGAGAAGCTTAAAATAAATTTGCCATCCTTTTTATTTCGATTATTCCCAGATTCTCAACTGCCCGCGACCTTCCAGAATAAAGAACTGAAAATTTTATATAATGGACGAGATAAATTTGCATAATCGCAAAGCAAAATTGAAAGCGGTTCGCTTCTTTAATCTACGTAACAAATTATTTTACGAAAGCATAACGACGGTCTTCGGATGGAGTTCAAATTTCTCTTGAGAGCAAGCGCGAAACTCTTCATCCATGTACTGGACAGGGTCGTAATTTCTAAACGTGAAGCTATTGTCCTTGTATGTCTTTATCATCTGCAACAAATTGCAATATTTATCAGTCAAGATCAAAATTGGCCTGAAAGAGACAATAACACACCATTTAAATTCGTTCAGAACGTCAGCAAAGTGTTTAACTTCAAATACGTGATGGAATGGATTGGTTTTCCGATAAATTCGATCGTTTGGATCTTTATATTCACAGTATTTGCTGTATTGCATTTTATCGGATTTGCATGGCTGCTTTATGTGAAGTCAAGCGACAATGAAGAGTTCAAATCCAGACGCATTAAGTTCTTATACAGAAATTTCAAATTTTTTACAAAATACTCAACTTTCGCACTAACAGTTCCAATTCTTCAAATTTGTCTGCTCAATCTAGCTGGACCCAATGCGAATATTCTGCTAGGAGCTATATCGTTGGTTCTCTTCTCATTATATTTCTTTCCGGAGAAATTTTTCTTTGAAGAGAATAATTTTACCGAAATGAACTACCTCTGCAAAACTATGAGCAATCAAAAGATTTTCGACACTCTGGCTATGGTAATTGTGATAGCAACAGAATCATTTCAGAACAGTGATTTCTCCCGACTGATAGTAAGCATATTAATGGTGATTTTCTTCGCTTACAAGCTTTGGAGCTCTCTTTCTTGGGATTATTTCTATATCAATCTGATTCAAAAAATACATTCGGCTTTCATCGGGGTTAAGCTCGCTCTTTGGGTATTTTTGTGCGTTAGTTCAATCCTCAGGATGGCGGGTACTGAAGGCATTCCGAATGCTCCTTTCGTGATAGCTATCCTGGTTGGATTCAAATTAGCTGTGAATTTACAGCAAAGAGTCCATACGAGGACGATTGGGTGTCTTGAGAGAATTAAATCAGCTCAACAAGCTGAACGGTATATAAACTTACTCATTAATCAGTCAAAACTCTACAAAGCATTGGAAAAAGAGACCTTCTATTACTCGGACGAAGAAGTTTACTCGAAAATAGAGCCTATCTATCACTTTGGGACGGTCTCTCATGATTACTTTAACAACTACGGAAAGTTCGAATCAATTTGGATGAGCAGACGACTCTATGACCCATTGAACTTTAAGGCTTACGAGGCGAGGCCGCTCGACGAAGAAGAAATAATACTCAAGACCACCCCAAAAAGCGTGATTCTATTCAAGCATTACATCAAAGACCTCTTCATTCACTTCATAAAGCGGTTTCCTAAGTCAGTATCTCTGCGTTTAAACTTCGCTTATTACGTGTTGCATTATTTGCGTCACACGCATTTAGTGATTTTGGAATGCTTTCAATTGAATAAACTCCTTCAAAATACTCATGCAACTCTCAAAATCGAAACATCCAGACTGAGGATCCTGAACACTGTGAACAATCTTCAGAAGACACTAGATCTTATTCGGAAAGAAGATGAAAACTACATGAATTTGGATATCATAAAAGTCAGCGACTTCGAGCAAAAATATATCGCTTTCGCCGCGAAAATCAACACATTTTTGAAAAAGGATTTTGAGTTTTTTGAGCTGCTTTCTCAAGAGCACGTGTACCTCGACGTTATTTATCGCAATGGCCAGGTCCTAACTAGTCTGTTAGCTGACGTCAGCAAAGACTTTAAGCTGTATCTATGTGGAAGCCCTCTCGCAACGCAAATGTACGCTGAATTTCAAAGCATGGTCATGATGGACGAGATAGAGGCTCTAGAGTTAGCAAAACAGCTTGACGTGCAGATCAGTAAGATCGAGAACTATGCAAGACTCGAGAAAGATTTCTACGAAATCGAATTGATGTTCAACAAAGCTACGAGCATCATCCAAATTGGCGGCCATTTTGAAAACCTTGGAAAAATACATTATGTAAATGAAGGCAGCATGAAACTCTTCGGTTATCAAGCAAGAGAACTAGAGCTTGTGAATGTGAATGTGCTGATGCCCAGGCTTTTGCGATATTATCATGACAGTTTTTTGACGGCCTACTTCGAAACTGGGAGAGAAACTATCTTGTACAGAGAGCAGAGGTCATTCGGCAGGAACAAAGAGGGTTATATCTTCCCTGTGAGTTTGTTAGTTAAGCCCATGGTAAATCTCGAGACGAGCCAATTCATGTTCATATCGTATTTGAAAGAGCTTCAAACAAGCAATGAGTATATTATTACTGACCAAAACGGCTGCATTGACGGTATTAGCAAGAAACTCTCTGAGGCATTGGGGATTACTCCTGAGATACTGGATGTGAATTTAGTTCAAATGCAATTGTTATGTCCAATGCTCTCACAGCTGTTTAATTTGAAGCCTAATGACAAAAAATTGAACAGGATGCTTACTTCGAGTAGAAAAACTCTCCGGGACTCCGGAATGAGTGTTGATGATCACAGTAGCAAAGGAGACGTTTTTGATTCTGCTGAGTTCCGAAGGGTAATAGAAAGCAGAGAAGAAATCGAGTTCCAGTTTCTTCTGAGGAGCAACCCTCAAGAGTACTGTATACGACTGGGAGAGCTGCTTCCCAAAAATGTAGTTGAGCTAAATGCTTCATTACTTCAACATAAGAGATTTGGTGCGAGCAGCAAATTGGAGCATGAGTTCGTCGGACAGTTAACTAATGCTTTGAGAACGATAAAAACCATTCCCAATGAGAAGATGGTGGAGGTTACTGGCTTTATTAGTGAATATGCAAGTTCCACTGGATCCTTAAAGTGGTATATTTTCCGATTCGTTAGTCTCGAAAATCTGAATAAAAGCGTCAACAAAGGCACGACTCGTAGAGCCACACATAAGATGAGAACCCATAAAATCACTAAATTTATCAAAGGTGCTGCTGCCAATAGAATTCCTCCAAATCAACATCATTGCAATCCTAGCAGTTTCGCCATTCAAGGAAGGAGAGAAAACGCAGCCACTGAGGAGAAGGGAAATCGGCTTGAAGAATTTTTTAAGGAGATGAATGTCACTGAAACCGATGAGAATATGAATAAAAAACTGGCGAGTGACCCTGAAGAGGATGTTTCAAGTGATTCCGATTCTGAGAGTGTTCACGCTGATTGGAGAGAGGAAAATTTGAACAGCATGAAACAGAGCATAAATCCCAAAATGATGTCAACTATACTCGAGAACCTTAATAATAAAAGCATTCATTCTTCTGCGATGATGAAACTCGTGCGAGATAGCGCCAACGATACGAACCGAAACCTCAAACCAATGAATCAGAATAGTCAGAGGAGCATGGAAAGTGAAGTAAGCTTCGACACACAGTTCTACAGCTCAGACCTTCAACACGAGGTCTTAAGAAAAGTAGGAGCGGTCGACGCGACTGGGGAAAATGTTTGTTCCACTCACAATAAAATAATTAAAGATTCCGCCAAATTTCAAACGTACCAACATGGCGATCATTCTACAAAACAAGTTACGAATTTTTCTGATGATCAAATTCCTCCTGAAGACCAAGAGAAGAAGTTCACTGTAAATTTTCAAAACGATTCAAGTCAAGGCAGTGCGAGCAGTAAACTAAGCAAAGGAATCCGAGGGTTGTTCGGGAACATTGCTTTAGCGTTGGATCCCTTAAACAATAAGACTCAACTCAAAAAAATTCAGGCGAGCATCTCGAGTACGGGTTCTTCCTCTAAATATACGTTCAGGGTCGTGAGGAACGCAATTAAACATGAATACATCCCAACCATGTACTATCAAGCCAAATGGATAGTGATTACCGTATTTGTCGTTTTCTGGATTTCTTTTATCGCTATAGCTCTTACTCAGCTTTCTGGTTTTAGAAATCTGAACCAGATTCCCAGCGCTCTGAACGTTGCAAACCAAATTGCCTATGAAATTCATAAGATAGGAACACTCGGGTATGACCTCTCTCTTGTACAGCAATTTGACCCGCAAGGCCAGCGCCCTCAGATCATTAGCACTGAGCTAGCCGATATTCTGGAGGAAGATCGAATTAATTTGAGCTCTGAAATTCTTGATTTCTTGAACAATCGATCAGTCTACGTGAATTACTACAGAGACGTTGACTCTATCTTGGACCAAGAGATTGCAGTCGATAATTTAACGGTCCATCTCCATGAATTTTTCTTCATTTTCTTAGTCGAGGCGCATGAACTCATAGAAAACTGCCTAGAGTTAATTCAAAATAACTCAATTAGTCAAATAAGCAGTGAGTCCGTAGAAGGTTTGGTCTCAGCCTACGAGAGCCTGAATTCTCCGATTAATAAATGGACGGCTTTTTTCACAAGTCCAGCTTCTTTGAATTATTCGGATCTAAGAGCGACTATCGTTGAGGTGACTGTGCTCAGTTGCTGTATTCTTGTACTGGCTGTAATTTCGATTCATAGAAACATGAAAGCGACACGTATTATCGACAACACCGTCTACCAAGTCACTCATCTATCACAGCCCGAACTCATGAGCATGAAGGACCAGATTATCAGAGCTCGGCACCTCTTCAACGGAAGAGATGGCGACAAGGAATTCATCAGTGGTGTCCACCACCAGGAGAAGAAACAACGCCAAGAGTTCAAATCCGGCAAGAAGAAGATCCACAGAATGAGAGTTTCCCCGGTTAAGCGAGCTGTACCAACACTACTGCTAGCAATAGTATGCATTGGATTCTTAGTATTTGTACTTGCGATCAGCTCGCCGTTCTTCAATTGGTTAGCACACAGTTTACTAAATGCATTGTTCTTCGCGACTGAGGATGTCTCAACACAGAATTATATCGCGATCTACAAAAATTACAGCAGTAATGCCCTTATAAATGGCTATGCAAATGCAAATCCTGCAGAGATTAGACAATATTTCAGTGAGCAAACTGATCATATAAGTTCAAGGTATAAGCAGGCTCTGTCGACAGTAGAAGAAGCAGCGTTCTCTTCGGATACGGAGGAAAAGTTTCACAATATTATGTTTGTGAACACATGCAATTACACTGAATTTGAGTCGATTTGTCCTCAACTCCTCTATGGTATTTTCAAAGAAGGTTTGCTAACAGCGAAGCTAGGTACTGTGGATTATATGGTCAAGCAAATAGAGGTGGAATTAAATGCGACTGAAAGGTGGCAAACTTTCCAAGAAGTGCTTAATGCAGGGAAAATAATCCATGAGATGCTTTCGATTATGATGAATTTAACTATCGAGCAGATAAGTGAATCGTTATCTTTAGTCCAAATGGTTTTTATGTTGCTAGCTATTGCTGTGCCAATATTTAGCCTGCTTTTATTCTACTGGTATTGGAAGAAATGCATCAGGCAGCTGAAGATGGAATTCATAAGCGCCCGCCGAATTCTCGAGATTATACCGGTTCCATATATCATCGGAAACTCAAGACTCAAAAACTTTGTTACAACGACTGCAGAGGTTATACTAAAATAATTCTTAACTCTTTGATTTTCAACTCTCCTTATTTTTGTTCATTTCCACAACAACAAAATAGACAGAAGACTGTTTCGATTGAGATTATTGTGTATTTGTTCATTAACTTTGTTATAACTAACAAATAAGTTGCAAAGGTTTCATCAAAACATTGTTAGCTCGAATGTACATTCTTTGATTTAGAACGAATAACTCAAACTCCTCCTTTAATTTCGCATTTGTTATAAGAAATCGATATGTGGTCACATCAAACGCATGTATTTTCTTTATTAACTAGGAATTTCGAATTCAATTTATTGCCAACTTAAATTTGGTGTAAAGGGCATTTCATATACACAAATCGAATCTGTTTTGTACTAATTTTATTCAGACAAATGTCGAAGATTTTGCTAGATTCATGCAATTTTATTCCGAAAAGTCATCTTCCTCAACCATTTCAAGAAGCTCTTCTGGGTCAATTTCAGGTTTCTCAACTTCGTATCTAATCGCCTTTGTGTCAGGATACTGCAGAGACTTTTTCGGATGAAATTAATTGATCACATTTGAATACTAGAAATGTTATACCTTCGAGGCAGAATTATAAAGGTTAAGACAGTATTCGAGTCTTCTCCTGAAAGCTTCTTCAGGCTCTTGAGTACTGTAGAGATCTTCAGTTCCCTTGGGGTTAAAAAAAGATTAGCAAAGAGAAAATTTTGCAGCTAAAGCAAACCTTTATCTGGACGTATCTCTGCTCATGGTTAATGGTAGCATTCATTACACCATCTCGAATAGCCTATTACGATAAAGCATCTAGACATCTCTTGTAAGGCTTGAAAATTACTTTGGCAACAATGAATTCGACGTCGTCTTTAGACACTTGGAGTCTTTGAGCAATATCATCAAGCGAAATTTTGGAGTAAGAGAGGTTTATTCTTCTCAAACCCGTTTTGATCACAATTTTGTTTAATCTGCAGTAGTTTGGATTGATGAATCAATAATTGCCAACTTGTTTGTAACAATTACCTTCCTATGAGAGAAAGAACATCGTCTTTTTCAAAAACGTTTCTAAACTTCTCTTGGATTGCTTTGAATTGTGCCATATCACCTCTATGAACAGCTTGCACAATAAAGAAATATGGTTTTAGGTGTTTGGTCAACTCGGCTTGAGCGAAGATCGTCCTACTTGGGATTTCACCCTTTCAACAAACAAATTGTAATGACATAAATTCGTGGTTCTGATTACCAGAAGCAGTTCGACGATGATTGCAAGCTTTTGAGCCTGAATTCTGAACCCAAGCCCCGTGTTCTCAGGAGCTCTTCGAATAGCTTGGGTTAATCTGGCAAAAGCATCAGGATACTCTCCTTGGACGGCCTTAATTTTTCCTACACTTGTGTTAATGAGGAAACGCATTTCGAACATACCCGAATAATAGAGGAACCGAATGAGTTCATTGTTATAGCGATTTTCTGGGAAGTTAGTCTTGGAGATCAATTGCTGAGCGGACTCATAGTTTTTATAGTGCAGGAAATTTCTTAGGAGTAGATTCAGAAGAGTTGCCTACATTATTACTTATTTTCCTTCAAAATTCATGTTTGATTACTTGTCCAAGTTCATCTCTTTTAATGCAAGCATGTCTGTAGAGGTCGAAAAGCACCCTGAAATTTTGAATCAAGAAAGAGTTAACTCAGCGATTTCTCAAGGATATGAGTACTTTCTGATATCTTTCAAATTTCCAAGAAGTTCATAGGTTCTGGAGTAGTAAAAATAGACAACAGAGCCTAAAAGATCGAGATGTCTGCGATTAATCTCATTAAGTTTGCGGATAAGCTTGTCAGCATGGACTTTGGCCTGTATAGAGAGAAGGAAAAGTATATCAGATCTGATTGAAAGCATAGCTCATTACACTCTCGAGATCTTTAATTCTCACGAGATAAATGAGAAGGAGCGTTTCTAAGTAAACTTCTATTTCAGGAAGCTTCTGTAATCGAGCAATTTGAGTCTTGGTTAGTTCCAAGCTCTCTGAGGATTCTTTGTAATCGCTGTAATTTTTGAAAGGCAATTGTTGCTTTGGGAAGAAAGCATCCCAGAGAAGCTTGAGATAGAAGGCGTTGATTTTCTTTTTATAACCACGCAGGCTCTTGGTGACTCTGGTTACATGAAATACGTCGTTGTTATTGATCGCCATCTCGATTATCAGTAAATCAGTTCTGATTTCTATTGGTACATGAAAGAAGAGAGGTTAAATGTTTGAAATGAAGCAGCTGTTATACTTTTAAGAAGAGTAAGAGACTGCTTTTTAGATTCAGCTGTTTGAGGCTTGTCTTTCTCTTGTGGGTTGGCAGTCGGCTCTTTTGCAGTAGAAGTGGACATGTTTTATTTTTTGTTGTTCTTTTCTTCAGAAAGATTTGAAATAGAATTGGATATTTAATTTTTCGAATTGCAAATTCGTGTGACAAAAAAAAAATGGGTTGCAAAATAAAAATAATTTCTGTACATTTGTATATTCATTGCTTTCATAGTAGGATTTGTTGCCATAAAATACGCTTTCGTAAGACTGATTATGCGATGCGTCAGTCTCAACCTCTCTTTGGGTGATGAAATGCTAAGACATTTCTCAGATTTCATTAATAATCATCCACCATACAATTTTTTGATTTCAAGTGAAAAAATACAATTAGGTTTGATATCTTACTTCCACGTAGGCAATCGTTGGTAGTTCTCTTGTCTCAGCAGCGTGTAGCAAGAACTTTAAGATGAAATTAAATCAATAAATTGTATAGTATTTACAAAAAAAATAATACCAACGAAGTAATCTTTTTGATACAGATAGTTACTTCGAATATCCGTCTTTTTCTGAGGCGGGAATCGCTCACATTTCACCAAAAGTCAACAGAACGAAATACAAAAAACATATTCAATCATCCATTGAACCAATTGCACAGATTAGCAGCTATTGACTCGAAGGAAAGAGCACAGAGATCCCGGCATGATCAATAATCTATATCATTGACGAGAATGATTTTCTTTACTTTCGATGGAATTTTGGAGTCTTTCAACCACTTTTCAAACTCATTAATCGCAAGAGGCTTTTTGAATCTCCGTTTCGACAGTGCTCGATTATCCAAAAATGTAATGCTATTCTTGCAGACACCAATGAAGACCTGGGACTCTTCATGCCAATACTTAATCAGCTCAATTGAATACACGAATTCGGTGTTTGTCGAGACTCCGCACGCCTCAACCTCAAACTTTCTTGTATTAAACGTCACCACTGATACAGAGCCTGCTTCGCAATCCAAATTGTCTTTTAGCTTTTTCTGACTCGTCATCTCCACAAGTAGGAATACCCTTTCATAGTCCTTAATCACAGCGAGAAATTGACATTTGAAACTCGAACTTGAGAAATAATCCATGTTTAGCTTCTTAGTCTCAACAAAACCTTTGCTTTCTATCTTCCAGAGAGCCAGGAAATGTCCGCTATTGCCAGTGGTTGTGTATTCTAAGAGAATTGACTTCTCATCTGGATAGTACTTATTCAACCCAAGAATTGTAACGCCTTGAAATTTGTGGACCGAGCTATGTAGAATCTTCTGAGCGCCGTAGTTGAACATCGTGAAGAGAATCCTCGCTTGATCTCGTTTGAACCCTAGACTCGATTTCTCAGGTTCGATGACCTCAGAAAAAAATAAAACAATATTTTGACTTTCGAGACAGAGAGGATCGGCCAGAATATCACCGCGGAAACCATAGTCCAAAATAAGGAGTTCTTGATGATATCTGAAATTATACAGGCTCACTCTCAAGGATGGAGACCCTCGCAGGAGCATAAGTGAGTTTAATTGGACAAGTGGGAGTGCAAAATTTAGACCGTGAGATTTATGAAAGGGTGAAAGAGAGAAGCCATTCGCACCGTAGCATTGGTAGAAGCCTTGATCTGTGAGGATTAAGAGCTCGTTAGTGTGGATGGAGGGGATGATATTTAATATCTTGGAGTGTATTTGGAGTTTTTTGATAAATTTGTGAGTACGCGTGTGCAGCAAACATATGGTTCCTCGGTATAGTTGATTCTTGCCCAGGGTAAGCAGCTTTGAACTCCAAAAGAGCATGATGCCGTGCTTAAGTGAGAGCTGATTAGAGAAAGCGTTCTGGTGGTGAATGGTTTTAAGGACTGGTGTGCGGTAAATTGAAGAAGCTGACGCTTCTTCGGAAGTTAGGTCGATATAGGAACCGATCATCGGTTCAGAAGAAAGATTGCTCTATGTCCGCTTCGATTGATTGAGAGCGAGTTTTTATTTTCTCTTACTTTTTGTTGTTCTTTCACTAAAGAACGTCTAAAGAACAAATGAACCCACTGACCTGAATCGAACATCGATTATTTCACATTCATAAAATGTAATTTCAATAAATAATTGATTAATAAGCATCTCTTAATTGGGAAAAAAAGAGCATACGTTGAGAGTTATAACTGAGGAAATTATAATTTAACAAGTCGTTGTCGATTGTTAAAATCCCCCCTCCATCTATTGGGGAATTGACACCAGCGTCAATGTATATCGCCTAAGACCTGAATGGAAGAAAAAAGCAAAACAAAAGACCAAAACATCAGTATTAAGCGATAGGTGTTGAGTAAATAAGCAGAGATGTTCAATTTTCAATCATTGACTAGATTCGGCAAGAATATGAACAAAGAGCGGTTTTTAAGAGCATTTTATTTTTCATTATTCTCTTTAATATTTTTTTCGGGAGTTTATTATCAGTTGCATGATTATTCAGAAAAAATTTGCTGGAATGATATAGTCCATACTACCAAGAAGATTTAAGCAATTATTTAGTGTTGCTTTTACAGTTCACGTTTTGGCAATGGCTTGTGTGATAAATTAACAAGCCAAGACGTTACGGATTATTTACTTATAGCCCTGGTAATGCATGTACAAACATGAAAGTAAAACAAAATCAAATGTGTTCAATCGAAGAGACTAAGAGAATCATACAATTTTGAAAATTTCGTTGTTGCTATTGGAAAAAATTACATACACAATAATTTTCACGAAAATGAAGAGCTGGTCATAAAATTACAAAGCAAATCATGATCTCATTTATTTAACTAGATTAATTCGAGGCCAGACAGCAAGAATGCATGAATCTCTTGAATCTCATAGGAGGAATTACTTCCCAGGTCCCTTTAATAACAGAATATCTAAATAAGATTTTGAGCATTCAATCGACAAAAAGAACAGGGATACCTTTCCGCCGTATTGAGAGGACCGTTATCAAATCCACCGAACACGTAAATATTTTGATAGTCGCTGCTGGCAACAGCAGAAAAAGTACAGCGTGCGTAATTCATCGAGCTAACGAAAGTCCATTCGTTCAGAGTCTCGTCATACCTTTCAACCGTACAAAGATAGTTCTCACCATCAAAGCCTCCAATAGCATAAATTCCGTCTGGCATCGCTACAGCCATTAAAGCCCTTCGTGGCAAGTTAAGAGGTGCAACAGTCTCCCACTCCTTGGTTCTAAAATCGTATCTCTCGACTGAGTTTAAGCATGCACTATAAGCAGGAATGATGATGAAGAAGTTGTTAGATTCGAAAATGACGTCAGATTTACTTATTAGAGCCTCCAAAGCCGCCAATCGCGTATAATTTCTGATCCAACCCGAGTACAAGCGCATGTTCATCTCTTTTGTTCTTCATCGGAGGCAATGAGATCCATTGTTTTTTCTTCAACGAATAGCATTCAAATGTTTTAAGAATTGAAGTCCCATCATTTCCTCCACACACCAAAATATCATCTACAGAAACCCAAGCCGTAAGTACAACTTGAATTTCATGAAATTACCATTAATTACTAAGGCACCGAACCCACTCTTCGCACTTGTTAACACAATTTCAGATGACTTGACGGTTTTTTCTCTTGTACAAACTTCTTCACAGCTTGAAATTCTAGACCCAGCCTATTGAAACTTTGTAAATCCCGATAAAATAACGCAATTCTCTGACCTGCTTGCCACCCATGAGTAATATATTGCCATTAGGAAGTGGAACCGAACAGAATTTAGTTCTTTGCGTAGCAAGAGAGCAGAATGGCTCCCATTTTCCAGTGTGCAGGTCGAATCTTTCAATACTATTTTCTGAATTTTCTTGGAATCCGCCCATGACATACACATAAGCACTGGACTGCTCGCAAAGAATAGAAAAATCCAACTTCTGCTGCGTTAAGTCACTCATATAAGATCTATTCGACTGAAAAGCTTTCATTCCTCTGTTAGATGCGTGATCAGGTTGTCTCCCAGACCCTTCGTCAGGTAGCATTGCACTCAATTCAAGCTTGTTAGTCTCACTGGGGTATTTATTTCCTCCTTCGCCTAGGAAGATGAGTTCAGAAGTTATTGAGTTGATACCATGGCCCATTATGTCTAAAAGCTCTACATTGATACTTAGAGAGTCATCAATCTCTGGAACCTTGGATTTTCTATGACGGATGTCTTGTTCTGTGACAGCTCGTCCCTCAATCTTTATGTTTTTAATCCTATGGGTTTTGATATCAGTCAAAAACTGCTGTCTAAATCACAATCTAACTTCAAAGGCTCAGGATTATTGCTTTTCGATGGCTCTACAAAATATTATTAACTGCCAAGAAATCGTTCATTATATATACTCCCGTAATCTGTTGACAGCCTGCCAAGATGGTATTCAACTCCACTGCTATTTCGACAATTCACATCGTATTCTAATCATCATTAGAAAAATGTATTTCGCTTTATTAAACTTACCAAGCACTTTGTTAGTGTCCTCATGTTCTTTCTTTGCTATTCGAATTTCATAGTATGTTTTCGACGAGCTCTGGGAGGTAGGAATATTGCTGACAGTTGGTCTCAACGGCGACGTGGCTTTCTTTTCTGGAGTCTTTTTGAAATCAAATTCATTTTCTTTACCCCTCGGCTTATAGGTTTGTCTATCAAGCACGACAGCTATTATACCGTGACAAAATGATAAATGAATTTTTTCTTTCCAGTCATTTGGAATTTACCATCTCTCTTCGCGTGCGTGTTTTTAGAAGCCGAACTCATACCAATTCCAGAATTTCTTATTGAAGGTATGGATTATAACTCGCGAAATGATTTTGTCAAATACTTGAGATATTCTTTGAAGGCAGGCAATTTGTTGTGGTTCCCCTTCTTCCCTGACAATACTTGAGACACACTAACGCTTCTCGCAGGAGTAAGCATCTTAAGCACAAAAGCGAGCTCTGAATCTTTGTGGAACTCTTCAAAAGGAATCGAATAACTGACTTCCTCGATACTTAAAGTCGCTCTTCGCAGCAGCTCCATCCTTCCCATCGATTGGTTCAGCATCTTAATATCCGATTCGTTCTGCGTTTTTTCAACTTCCACCTGCAAAGAATGGATCGCCTGTAACTGGGCAACTAGCTTTTCTTCTTGCATCCTCAACGAAGCTTCTTGAGCTCGAAACTGCTCAGATATTTTTTGCTTTAGGGCGCTTTCTCGATCGCCGATAATCTTCCTCAACTCATTGTAGAATGTCGTTATCTCCTTCCTCGTCTTCTCTGCTGAGTCATAGAGCTTAGAATAGGCATCGCTGATTCCTTGTTGAGTTCCTTCGAGTTTCCTTTCCAGAATTTTTGATAATTCGTATCCTTTCTGCAGTAATTCTCTTTCTTTCTCAGCTGCCTAAGGAGAGATAGCGAGTTCATGAGAAAGTAAGTGCACAAATTTACTCTATTGATCGCGTTGGGTTCACGTTCCTTTTTCTTGTCCTCCAGAATGCAATGGATGCAGAGCAGCTCTCTTTCTCTCTCACAAAATGCTGGGATGAAGGTTTTTATGAAGGATGAAAATACAAAAGATATAGGAATTACCTTCAATCTTCTTTCTGTGGCGCAGACACATCATGTGTTCGGTAATGTCAAATACTGACTCATTCTGCCTGACTTTGATTTCTGATGAAGGTTGGTCACACTTGATGCTGATCAAAGCAAGATTTTTTGGAAAGGATGATATGGTGGGAGCGTGATTTAAGGTCTTGCATTCTGGGCAGAGTACTGCGTTTTGAAAGTAGTTGTCCTTGAGGCAGTCTTCGCATAAGCTGTGTCCGCAAGATGGTAAGAGACGCGGACAGTGTTGAGAATCATCGTAAGTGTGGTTGCAGTTAAAGCACTCCATGTGTGAGCAATTACTTTTATGAAATAAAGCTGTTAGAAAGTTTGAATTAAGATTAAATATGCGCAAAAACAATTTTATTCATTTTTATAGAGAGATATTGAAAGTATTTGTTCGAAAAATGAATTTTATGAGAAATAATCGAATCTACTTGGTAAAACTTGAATTAGCAGAAGCCTAGGTGCAAATCAAGTTCAACGGGCGTATTTCCGTATACTTTGTGTTGAAGTCAAGACTCTTGAATGTTCTTTCTAACGATTCTTCAAAGAAATAAAGCTTAATAATATGTAAGGAAACAGAATAAATAAAACAAAGCAAAGTTACCTTGTAATTAATTTCCTATAGTAACCTAGTTGATAGTTTCGGAGATCTCTCAGATAAAATATTGTTCAATTATACTTTGGTTGAATATATTCACTTTCTTGATTGAGGACTAGGTTTATACTTCTCTATCAACAATAAATGAAATCAATTCTCTCAACAAGTATCTGCAGCCCTTTAAAGTTGTCAATCAAGAGGTTTATTTCAATCAAGATGATCCGCCTGTTATTAGAATTTCATAGTCCCAACACTCAAAAACCAATATGAACTAAGATATTGAACTCTCAAATTGATAAAATTGCTAATCAAATAAGAACTTGTCTTTTTCAATTAAATGAAGAAATGAAATTTTTTGCTGGAAATAGTTGGTGATGAGATCATAATAAATTAATAAATTTCCCAATTCATTCTGAATTTTACCTAAATATTTGTTGACAAAACACGAATCTTTTCTTTAGCTGAATGAAAAAATATCTGCGAATAAACTCAACCAACAACTTGAATTAACAAAATTTACACTTTAATGATGAAAAAAATAATACGTAATTTATGAATAAAGTTATATAATAAGTTATTTTCTTACTTGCAACTATGTCTTTGTTTTAGTTTCTCAGCGACATTTAGTTCATATAATGAAAGCCTACCAGGCTGCAGAGAATCCTCTTCGGGAGAAGACTCGTCAATTTCACTGTCTTGACAATTATAACCTAAATTATCTTCTTTTTTTTCTTCTTCAAACGTGGATTGTCTGAAATTAAAAACAACCGGTGCTTCAGTGAACTCTTGACTTAATCCCCCAAAGTCCTGTGTTGAAATATCTACCCTTTCAAGGGCGCCATCTCGAATTTGGGATGAGTCTGGAAGGACAGGGCTCCTTTGATCATTATCTTCATTATTAATGGTTTGATATTTTTCAAGGGTCGGTTGCTTCGAGTAAAAGGAAAAACGACTAATCTGTTTCTCATAAGCCGTGACTTTTACGTCAGATTTCTCTAACGGAATACTTTCTTGTTTTATCTCGCCTTCAATATCGGAAGGCGCCTTGGTAACAATCTGATTCACTCGGAAGACAGTGAATTTGAATGGCGGAGCTGAGGGAGTATCTTTTAGCCAAGGATGATTAATGATTTCTTTAATTCCCTTGTTTCCTAACCGTTGAGTGGCGTCTTTCTCGAGTAATCCGGCAAGGAAATTTTTACAGTTCGAGCTTAAATGAGAAGGTATTTTGACTCTTTCATTTAGGATTCTTTCATAGAGATCTCTGCGACTAATTTTCTCTCCGAAAGGCTCTTTGCCCATAAGTAGCTCGTAAGCTAACGTTCCCACGTTATAGTAGTCGACAGAGAAGGAATAGCCTTCGTTCTTAAGAATCTCTGGGGCAAAAAATCTATCATATTGAAATCATCAAAACTTGTGAGACATTGGAAAATTTACATTGGAGTTCCACAGATAGAATAGTTTAGTTGGTCTTCGGTCTCGATTTGTTTGCTGAGACCAAAGTCTGCAAAGTAAATTTCTCCGTCAAGGCCCAATAGCAAGTTCTCAGGCTAAGAAGAGGAATATTTAATCCAACTGAAAATTTGTTGGTCTTTTTACCTTAAGGTCCCGAAAAATAAGTCCTTGAGAATGCATGGTTTCTAAACCTTTCAGCACGTGATAAACATAATACTTCGCTTCTTCTTCAAGCATTGGACCAACCATGCAGGAAAGTTTTTTCAGATCACCAGCAGGGCAATATTTCGTGACCAAGTAACAATAGTTTTCCTATTACAAGAGTAAGATTTCATACAATAAACTCTTTCTTTACCGTCTGGAACGCAAGATATAATTGAATCGTACGTGAATTTTTCATTCGAAGCAAGTTGTTTTTTTCTTCAAGCAAACCCTCTTTCCCTTTTTGATCTAAATTGCGCTTCTGGATTTGCTTGATAGCGTAAAATTTTCCGTCATCTTTCTTTCGAGCTAAATAAACTTTGGCGAACGCTCCTTGCCCTAACAGTCCGCAGATTTCAAAATCTTCAAGTCCATATTTCCGAGTTTTGTTGTCAAGATTGTCTTCTGAAGGAATGTCTCTATTACTAATCACAGTCTTGAGCTGGACTTTATCGGGCATAACGCTGAGATCTTTCCCAGGGAGAGTGAGCCAATAATCCAGAGCGATTGATTTCGATGTTGTTTTCAAAGCAACGATTCTTGAGATTTCTGTTGTGAACTGGCCTCGATTATCAGCAACTTTAAAGTTTTGTTTCACTTTATAGAGCAACCAGTCGGTTGTTAATTCGGCAGCTTTATTCCGGTCAATGCTGACCTTCGTAAGGAATTTGTTTTTAAAATTGATTTCGATTTGAATTGTGTTCTCTGACTTTTGTTCAGCTGCATTCTTGAGGAAAGTCGGCGAACTTGGACTTTCCTGTTTCCGCGTGATAGATCTTGAACTACTTCTCTTCTTACTGAACCAGGAGGATAGCGTCGATTTTTTGTTCATGTTGAAGTTTATGAATTATATAATATTTGGCCTCTTGCTTTTCGTCTTATAAATTACGGAGAAGTGATTTGCTCGTAAACTCGCTGATGCCCAAATAAAGGAATCCCGTAATCTAAATTTGGGATTTAAAAATTTAAATAACATTCATGAGTGCTGAACAAAGTGTTTTGCGAAGCTTAATTCACGATTCAAATTAAATGAGCACGTAAATACCCCTGTATCAAGCCTTTGAGAAGACAGCGAAGATATTCAACAATTGTTTTATGTGAGTGAGTTAGATGACCTCAAAAATCTGTCGGCTAGTTTATAGGAACGACTTAATGCCTCAACTAAATGTACCCCAAAAAAATCTTAGAACTAGGTGAGAAGGGTTAGCTCGGAACCGCAGAAAGCCAAATTTCAGAACATTAAGATCGTCAAGGGAATGAAAATTTTAAATGATCAATCCAGGTAAAGTTATAGAATTGTAGCATCGAATTATTTCATTTTCTGGATCTAATTAACATTTTACGAGATTAGTTTTCATTCAACTTTTAAATAGTTTTGGTTCGAGATCAAATTTTGGTTTTAATTCATACTAAGGATCTGTCCAACGTCTCCGTAATTAATTTAATCAGAATAATTGAGGGTTCATTTATACTTTTACGAGTTCAAGTTGCGAATTTTAAATTTTGGATTGGGAAATGGAAATCAAACCATTCCCTGACGAAGAAAGTCTGACTCAGAGTTTCATTTGCTCAAGCGGTGCCTGACTGTTTCTTATTTAATGCTACTTTACTGAGTAATCTGAACAATTAAGAGTTTTCCACTTTCTTTGGCTATCTAAGTTGAAAAGCACCCATATATATGTCTTAGAGTCGGATGAGGTGGAACTACGCAATGAATTATCAAGGCAATTAATTAAGTGTTGCACAACATACTAAAAACTGCTCTTGAACTAGCGTTTAAGATATCAGAAACAGAAGTTCTTTCGATCTGAATCAGCGCTTTAGGTGAGCTAGCTAAAAATTTAATTTAGAGTCAAGCAGTTAGGGCGTTTTACATCATTGTAAAACCTTGATTCCCTTAATTCAGACACAAAGAACTCTCTCTTTATGTACAGATAGTAGCTTATGTGTATATTAACTCTAATAAAGATAGTTTGTCTGGGATCCCCCTCGCTGGCTTAACTTGAAATTGCTTTGAAACATTTCTTGTAAGAAAGTGTGAGCTTGATTCCTCACTTTTTTGAAATAATTCGTGCAAAAGTATGCTGTCTTATTTTGTCTAATCTTAACAATATAGTCTTTAAAAAAGTTAACTTTCTCACGGAAATAATGAGGGTACCCGCAATAACTGTTATCGATTTGCAGTGGAAATAAGCATAGACCTAAAAAAAAGAGGAGAGGTCGCTATTATTCACATCTCTGAAATGAAATGCTTTTCATTTCATTCATCCTCGTGACTGGTTAATCACACTGGGATCATCCTACAGTCAATGAGTATATTCAAATGAAAGTTTCTTCAATCCATAAATTTCAATATATACTGGAGAAAATATGTTTCAACAATAAAACCGCTTCATTTCATTTTCCACTTTCAGCGGAAAATTCAAGCATGTATTCTATTTTAAATTGCAATATAAGTATTCCAATCTATTGAAAAAAGATTTAAATTCTTCAAGAGTTTCTTTGCACGTCGTTCTAGTAGCATGATGTCAACACAGACAACGACAACTGAAAAAACGATGTCTCTAAACACTTCAAACGCGAATAATACAAGAAATCTACAAGGCACACAAGCCGCAACTGAAAATTATCAACCGCATGAATCAAATCCCGCATTACAAAACTCCGGAAACAAGCAGCAACGCCCTCTACAAAGTCAGTATAGTCAAATGCAAGGTATTCATTTGTTTCCTTGTTCATACTACACCTGATACTTTTAAGGAGCTTATACTCAAAGACAGGATCAGAACACCTCTCAAGCGTATTATAGCCAAGGACAACAACGACAACAGCCGAGACAGCAGTTCTCTGGGCAAGATCAAGAGCAATACCAGGACAACAATCAAGATTTCAATCAAAGAAGCTCTTTTCAGCCAAGATACAACCAAAATTATAACCAAAATGGCAGGAATTTCAATCCTCGATATCAGAATCAAAATTATGGACCCCGTCAGCAGTTTCAAAGACAATATCAAAACGATCCAAACTCAGATATGCCTATGGAAGAAGAATATGAAGAAAATAAGGGAGGTTTCTCGCAGCCATATAATGCAAATCGACAATACAATAATCCGCGCCAAAATAATTATGGTGGAACCCAGGGAATGAACTACAATAGGCAGTGGACTCCTAACAAAAATAGCTATGAGAACAGATATAATAGTGCACCAAGGCAAAATTACTCTCAACCAGGCGGACAGATGAATTCAAATTATAATAGGAATACATTCAGAAATCAGGACACACGCCAAAGCAATTATCAGCCTATGAATCAAAGACAGAATAATTACTACGGAAACATGTCTAATCGGTATAATGACAGATATAATATGGATTACTCGCAAGAGGACCCTCAAGGACAGGATTTTAGTGGTGACTATCCTGAGGATCATTCGGATGCGATGCAACAGGAAGCGATAAATGAAGATGTTGGGCAGTCTCAGATGCAAAATGAGGGGGGAATGAAGGAAGAAGTTGGAGAAACTAGCACAAACCCTCCATATAAAACTTCTCAAAATCCTAGCCAAAGCACACAGAACATGCAGCCTGAGCCTGTAACACAGACAATCCCAAACCAAAGTAGCCAAAGAGTACCTCAAACACCTCAAAGATCAAGCATAGTCAGCAATAATAGCCAGAGTGATATTCAAGCTAACTTCAAAATACCTCAGACACCTCAGAGGATGAATACTCTGAACAATAATAGTCAAAATGATTCCCAAACCAATCTCAAAATACCTCAAACTCCTCAAAGGTTAAGTACCATGAGCAGTCAAAACGATTCTCAAACTAACTTCAAGATCCCTCAAACACCTCAAAGATCGGGTGCAATTAGCAATAACAGCCAAAATGGTGCCCAAACTGATTTTAAAATACCTCAGACGCCTCAAAGATCGAGTATAATTAGCAGAAATAGTCAGAACGATTCTCAAACGAACTTCAAAATTCCACAAACACCTCAGAGGATGAATAATATCAGTAATAATAGTCAAAACGATTCGCAAACTAGCTTTAGAGTCTCTCAGACTCCCCAAAGATCGAGCACTTTCAGCAATAGCAGCCAAAGCGACTTCCAAACTAATTTAAAAATACCCCAGACACCTCAAAGGTCGAATACTCTGAACAATAGTGGTCAAAATGATTCTCAATCTAACCTCAAAATACCTCAAACCCCTCAAAGGTTAAGTACCATGAGCAGCCAAAACGATTCTCAAACTAACTTCAAGATCCCTCAAACACCCCAAAGATCGGGTGCAATTAGCAATAACAGCCAAAACGACTCCCAAACTAATTTCAAACTACCCCAGACACCTCAAAGATCAGGCACAATTAGTAATAATGGCCAGAGCGACTCTCAAACTAACTTCAAAATACCTCAGACACCTCAGAGGTTGAATTCTTTGAACAATAATAGTCAAAACGATTTTCCGGCTAACCCCAGAATACCGCAAACCCCACAACGATCTCAGCAACAATATAGCCAGAACCAAGCGGGTAGTTATGCTGTGAATAAGTATCCTCCGTCCACTCCAAGCCGACAAACAAGAGAGAGCTTTGAAGAAAACCAGCAATCATTTCCCAGACCTACACAAAGCGTGACGAGCACGAATATTCCATCTACACCTATGAGGCAATCTACACTCCAGCAACCGACATATTCCCAAAGTAGCGCTTCCAACCAAAAATATATCCCAGGAAAGGACGCTCCATCCAATCAATTAAACAACACTACCCGATCTAATCCTTCCGTTGGACCTGGGATGGTGAAGTCTGGAGCTCAAGAGCAGCAGCAACAACAGATGCAACAGAAGCCCGTAAGACCTTTGGGTCCAAGTTATGACCCAGATGATGATGAAGAAGAAGGAGAAATCGAACCCAATATCAAGGTGGAACCAACAGAAATCACAGTCAAAATGGAACCGGAGTCCGGCTATGCGAAATCTGAGGTAGGCAGCAACAGTAAGAATGAGAAACGTAATTCAGCACCACCAGAAAAATCAGACTCGAGCTCAAATGCTGGCTCTCAATTTCACTTAACCAGACTGAATTCTAATTTTTCGGGGATCACAGACAGCAGCCAGAAAAGTGCCACATCGGAAGAGCGAAAAGAAAGCTCGTTACATCCAAGAAATACGACCATCAGCACACAAGCCCTTCCGGCAGCTTCCTCTAAGCTCACTCCACAGATAAATCAGCCTCAAAGAGAGCCTCGCGTTGGTCCTCAGTCTCAACAAATTACGACTGTGACTGTCAAACCCCAAGACCCGTCAGCAATAAGTAACGATCCAAATCGATATGACAAGCCGATAAATAATGCAAATCAAAATATTTCCAAGAGTAATTTGACGAGTGCTACCACTCGGACTAGTTCAATTACTTCAACTCAACCCAATGAACAAATGGAAGAAGATTGGAATAATCAAGGGCAAACGAACACAAGGTTCTCCTCTCAAACTAATAAGCCTACCTCGTTCACGGCAAGAGCTAACATGAATGTGCCCAATCAAGCAGGTTATAGTTCTGCTAACAGGAACTCTGGCAACTATCAGAATGCTTATGGTCAAGAGGGAGAATTCGATCAAGCAGCTCCGATGAATAGAGTAAATAATAGAGGCTATGCTCAATTTGATCAGTCACAGCAGCAGAGGCCTTTTAGGAGCAATTATCAGAGCCAAACTCCAATTACAAGAGCCTTTCCAAGTCTGAATCCCTTCTCTAATCAGCCTAGATATCGGCCACCCAGATATGACATCGAAGAAATTCCGCAATACAGCCATCCAAAGCAAGCACCTCGTCAAAGGTTCGGCCAAAATCAGCAAGGGTATGGCTATAACGATAATCAGCAGGATAATTATAATCGATACCAGCCGAATTATGGGCGAAACCAGCAAAATTATCAAGGAACTAATCGGATGCAGAGACCATATCAGTCCTCGCAAAATAATTACGGGCAACCACAGAGGTTCAACCAAAGCAATAATTATCAGAATTATCAAGGTACTAGCACTGTAGGACCAAAAGCATCACCCAACCCTTCTGACGGAGACTGGTCGTGCCATAAATGCAATAATATCAACTTCGCCAAAAGAATCAACTGCAATAATTGCGGATTTCCAAAGCCTCCGGATGAAATCATGAAAACTCCTGTCAATAAATTGGGACCACCAGGCCTTTTTAGAGAAGGAGATTGGCAGTGTTTTAATTGTAGAAACGTTAATTTTAGGAAAAGGGAGTTTTGCAACAAATGTGGTGACCAGAAGCCTCTTGAATACATAGAGCGTGAGCAAGAATTAGAACAAGGTGGAGGATATCAACATGAGCAAGCGGGAGGATACCAAAATCAGCAACATTACCAAGTTGGAGGACGACAGCAACAACAACCACCCCGATTCCAAAATATGAGACCGATGAGAAATAATAACTCATTTATGAGCGAGGAGGACCAAAATCCTCAAGGGGAAGAGGAAGGATATTATCAAGAGACTGAAGCGTATGAAGAGCAACCAGAGTCCGGCAATTTTGAGGAAGGAGAAATTTCTGCGTCGAAAAGACCGTTTAATCCCCAAATGCGACAGAACGCTCCACCTTCACAGCAATTCACCAATCAAAATGTCACTAGACCACCTAGCAATCAGAGATCAGCCCAGAAGTTCCAAGCTAATCAAGGAGGACAATCTCAAGGAGGAAGTTTTAACAATCAGCAGCGCCCAATCATGAATCAAATGAATCAAGGAGAAGCTGTAGAGACTCGTTCCAACCAGAACATGGATCGTGCGCCCATGCAAAAGACAGAAGAGAGAAACCAATATCAAATGGACCAAAAGGAAGAAGAGGATCACCAGCATGAGCAGCTAGATTCCGAGCAAATCGATCCTAGGCAGCAGCTGTATTTTGGCTACAATGCAGGTCATGAAGATTATGAAGAGAACTATGAAGCGTATGATCCTGAAGGAACTATGGAAGACGAGACGAGGAAGATGCTACAAGAGAATCTTGATAATCTTATGATGAATAGACAACCGCAGTCTCAGCTTGTAGTGAGAGAAAGAAGCCGATCCGCCGAAAAAGAAAACAAGGTATCTGAAAATTTGTTTAAACCATCTTATTCCTGATAGCATTAGATTAGCTAACCTCGAAACCAGAGTAAAAAGTAAAGGAACACTGAAAAAAAAATGGGGAAAAATTAGGGTAATTGGTAATTGATGGAATTTTCAGGGTTGTTACTTTTTGACTGTATCTCATGAGGTTATCGGTATTCGAGAAAAAATGTGTTATATTGAAATCTAATTCCTCAGGGATAATGCGACTCTAAGTGTAACTGGTTGTGTATAGAAGCTAAATTTTCGGTATTTCTACATTCTATTTTTTATTACTGTGCCAATTCACTTGAGTAAAGGTAATTGTCTCTGTATTCATGCTTTCTATAATCAACTATTATATTCCAAAAAAGTAAATGTTTGTGGGTAATTGTGGGAGTTTAGGATTATTAGTGATTATTGCATAGTTTAGGAGCTTTTGGAAGCTGATGGATTCGTTTGTGCTGAAGGTTCGAAAAATTTGAAAGTCTATTTTGGCGGTTTATTTTTGTTTGGTCTTTCTATATATCTCTTTGCAGTTGGATTTTTTATTATCTTCAATGGTTTTCATATTATGCATTGGATTATAAACGATCTGAATAGACAATTTGTTGTAAAATTTTGATGATCGATTTGAAAAGAGAGCCAAACAAATGAGTTTTCTAAAGCACTTTAGTGTGCAATGCTGATGAGCTCAATGCAGACGTAAATCTCATGAGAAATCTTACAATAAAAATCCAAGATTTCTCTTCAATCGAGCACAATCTGTTGAAAAGTTTTTTCATCGTAAACTTTTTGATGCATTTAGAAACAGAAGCATAAATGTCTATATTATCTGTATTCCGGGAAATTAATAAAAATTTGAAGTCAATGTCAGAACTAGATATACTATTATAATGCAGAGATGTTTCAAGTCACGTTTGAGTAATAATAATTTATTGAGGACTTACAACTTCAAAATAAACGTGAAAATGACTACTCATCAAATTTAGGGGTGTAAAATCCTTCTGAAATCACCTATGATTTCATTTGAGACCTTAAAGTTTACTAAAGAGTGTGCTCGAGAATATCCAAGAGTCATTGATGCTTATGTCATTCAATTTGTGGCAGTCAATTTCTCAAAATTATCCCGGCGTGTCATCGCGCTTTCTTTGATCTTTGTGAACGTTATTAGCCTTGCTATTCTTTACCTTGTCTAAACATTAAAGAGTTAATAACTTAACTTATAGTTTGTTTGAGTTACTCTTGATCATTTTATTGAAATTGGAGGGATGTATCTTCTGTTGCGTTGTGCAACCATTTTTTATCTTTTTGGTTTTTTTCTTTTTCTTGAACTGTTTTTTCATTTCTTGCTCTCTCTGAATGTATTCTTCTGGTTTAGGTTCGTTGCATTTGTTGCAGAAAGCCCTCCTTTGAAAATTCACGTTTCGACAATTGAAGCATTGCCAGTCAGTGTCTTTGAATAATCCTTCAGGCCCTAACTGCGAAATCGGAGTCTTCAGTATTTCGAAATATGGTTTCGGCATGTTGCAAACATTACAGCTGATTCTCTTCGCAAAATTTATGTTGCTGCAAGCAGGACAAGTCCAATCAGCTGCTGATGAATTTGGTGGTCTTTTGATTTTCAACGTGGGTATTTGGTCAGGATTTCTTTTGGTCCTTTTATTAAGTTTTCTAAAATCAGTATTATTATTGTTATTTGGTTTTGCGAAGCGTGATTCGATTTCTTTCCTTTGAGGCCGATTCCAATGAGAATAATCTTCATAATCCTCATCCTGTTGGTCGCAAATCTCCATTTCTTCTGGGAAGTATCCTTGCGGGTTATCATCCACCTCCATTGTAAGTTGATCAAGTTCTTGATTATCTTTTTTGTTGAAGGAAATTTGAGATTTGTTATTTGTTGGATAGAATATCTCGCCATCCTCATACGGAGATGCTTTGCAATACTCCTGATTTTGCCTGACTGAGAGTCTTCGCGGAGTGATAGGAGATGTACTTTTACCGCTTTTTTCATATTGATTTTGATTTTGGCTAGAATAGGGAGCATGTTCGTTAATTTGCAGGTGAGTTCGTTCATCTTCAAAGTGTTCTTCTTTCAGACGGGAAATTGTAATTGGAGTTCTAAATCGAGAGCTGGTAGCGGCATTTCGACTCTGGAGCCAAGCGCCGTCGTTGAGGGTCTCTTTTGAAAATTGATGTTTGCGAGGGGGTCTTTGATATTCAGAGAAATCGAAATAATCTTCTTCTTTTATTGGTTCAGGATTCTTTGTAGGAAATTCTCTGTTAGGAAGCGCTGGCTTGCTCTTCATATCAAAACTATTATTTGCTGATTTGGAGTCATACCAGTAAGACATTGTTAGCACTCAAGAGGCAACTAAAAGTGAAAATTGCTTTATATCTGTGCTTGCAATTTATTGGAGACTATAAAAAAAGAGAGGGATCTTTTACAAAATTATTGGGTGTAAATATTTTGAGCTTTATTTGATCGAATAATATTTCTACGAAAACAATTAAATTTATTATCACGAGCCGTCTGCCAGATTCAAATTACCAAAATCACAAATGAAACAATTTCACATGGAAAGCAACATAGATTGGACAGCTTTTTGTGTTTTCAAACGATACAAGATGTGGTCTTTCGAATCATTTTTGAAAGGGAAAAAAAAATGCACTTAAAAACAACTAATATAACAACCCTCGCTGCAATCGACTCGGTATTATTTCTATAGTATGAAAATCTTCCAAGCTACATGTATTGACTTACAAATCTCTATTGCTCAGAATTTCCATATTCTTCAAAAAAGCAAAAGATTACCAAGTAAATCATGGAAAGCAGTTTCATAAGATGAAGTCCCTCATACGTGTTCATGCTAACATTCTCACAGGAAAAGCAAATTAGATAAAATATCATATTTTCGAAAATTATAAGGAAAATAGCATGAATGGAGGAGAGCAACGAAAATATATGATCCAGATTCGACTCATAGAAAAGGCTATTTCTCAGAATCTCTATCTGGAAGCTATCCTTATTTCCCCTTTAAAAGCAAGCAGAGTGGAGCTTGCACGATAATATAATATCAAAAAATGCTGTGTTATGTTATATAAATGATGCAAAAATTGTGATTAACGAGATAATTTGTGATGCTTTAGGTTGTGAATTAATGAGAGGTTTTATTAAGTGTGGCTTTCTAGAAAAGGGAAAGTAAATTAACAACAATTTTTACAAAATGTTAGAATTACTTGCTGCTTGATCAGTTCTTCGATGCTTTGAATGTTCTGAATGATCTCTGTGCCAGACTGTCTTGTGCTTGTACTTGTACTCAAAATGACTGGCTTTAGTTTCTTATCCTAGTAATTAAAAAGCAAATGTCAATGGTAACGATTAGCGAATCTCATGTACCTGCTGATTCATAACATTCGAGGATTTGAAGTGATGAACTAGCTGCTTAAGGCCTTGTATTCTCGCATAATTGATTTGTGCGATCTAGTGTGCGAGAAAATATATGAGGATGCCTCAGATCTTTTCACTATGGATTATACCTTTTCACTGTTGAATTTATCCCATTTTTTGCCATTGAATTCCATATAGAACGCTCTGATGTCAGTGTTCTTGATGAAATTAATGAAAGCGTATCCAACGTTGCATTTATTCTAGTAAGAGTGGGAATCAAAGATGTTCTCTTTTTTAGCTGGAAATATATTATACCTTAAAATCAATTGGAAGATATAAGAAATCAAATTTCCCCTTATGATTCTTATTAATGGTTTGAAGAAGAAGGTTTTGATCATATTTATTGGGGATATTGCGTATCATCAAGGTAGTCTTAGGAACCTGCTCGATCTATCAAATACACGTGACTTTTAAGAATTAATCAGGTTTAATAGTACCGTTCGAAGATCGATCTCAAATTCTTTCGAGCTGTCTTCGTTGTCAGCACCTTTTTTCGATCCTTTTCCTTTGATCTTTTGGTGAGAGCCGATATTCTTTGCTTTTTGCAGTTTTTGTTGCTGTGGCTGCTCGCCTCTCTGAGTATTCGGGTAGCTCTGTTCCTGGAAATTCGACCTCGTTGCTATTTGGAGTTAGCAATGATAATTCTCAGAAATCATACGCAAAATCATGCTCTGGTTCATATTGAAATTCTGCTGGGTACCATACATCATGCCCTAAAAAATAATACAATTGTGAGTATATGAAAAAATAATATTAACGAAAAATACCTCTCTGGGAGTATGCAAGTTCATGAGGTTGAAACTGCGGTTCAATTGGTCCATTTGCTGATTTTGCATGTGCCAATTACCCTGCATCATTTGAGGACTCATGGCAGTTGTATTTCCGAAGAGGATAGCGCTTTGGTTTAAGTTATATCCTCCTCCTCGCTTTGAATTATGGTACATAGCTGATTGCTGTTGCTGTTGCTGTTGTTCCTGAGATCGTTCGAATTTTTGTCGGTGCATTTGTTCGAAAGACTGCTGCTGGTGCATCTGTTCAAATTGTAGTTGTGTCGGCTGGTGTAGACGCTGCTCTTGCATGACTTGTCTTGGATAATTAGGATTCATTTGGTTGTTAAATCCCATCATCGGTTGCTGAGGGAAACTCATTTGAGGGAACTCGTTCAACTGAATCTTTATCAAAAATATTATTTTAATAACTAAAAATCAATCTGAATGCTACCTCCTGAGAAGGTCTCTTTGTGTTAGTGAACTCATACTTTGAACCACTGTTCATTTCCTTTTGCTTCGAGCCGATCTGGAAATTGCTGCTATTCGCGCTGAAATGCGTATTGAAGCTGTTATTGATCTGTTCAAAGTTGTTGATATTTTCGCTATCTATCGTTGACTCTGAACTTATGAACGAAAGGCTCGACTTCTTGATCAGCTGATTGTTCGTTTTAGTGGGCGTATGCTTCAAATTCCACCCATCATAGCTTCTATTGATACTGTCGTTGCTTAACTGGTTGCTTGTCCTTCTCGTGTTATCATATCCTCCTGAATAGCCTGACTTTTGCATTTCCATCATACCCTCCTGAAACTGCTGAGTAATCAAGTTCATATTCGGATCAGCATGATAGCCGATGAACCCTTGACTCAGTCTCGGCGTAGTGATCGGAGTACCGCCTTCCCAGACCTCGCTGCTTGTATGGTGTATTGAGGAACGGTTATTCGGGTTTCCAGAAAAGCTCTTTGTCGTCGAGCCTTCACTTTCAAAGTCATCGTGCTTATCAGAGCCATCCACATATACATCGTGGTCCTGCACGCTCAAAATAAACGGGTTCTTAGCAAGAACTAATTTTATTTGCCCGAGTTAGCACAATTAGAATTTTTAAAAAATATATTACTCTTCGGGATCGCTTCAATGACTTGTTTCTGATTGCTTTGCGTGAAATCCGTGACCGTGTTTCGACGATTATGTACATTAGAAGCATCTTCTTCATCGTCATTTTCAGCATCCTCCTCTTCTACGTCCGGTCCGACTGACGACTCATAGGGTTTTAACTTGGATGTTGATCGATAGTTCCAAACATGCCGAAAAGCTGGTCTTGTCGTCGCAGGACGTCTGTCATGGAGAGAGCCAAGTCCTTGAGCAGGAAGCTGCAGATTGCGAGGTCCAGCGACCTTGCCCATGACTTTCCTGATAATTTTCTCATCTGAAGCTCCTTTCATAGATTTTGACACTTCCATTTGGTTCGTGAGCCCTCGCTCTGCCATATCAAGAAAATGCCTTGTTTCAGCTTGATTTGCGTCCATTTCAGCAGGATTAGCAGCATCAATGCTTGGGAAAAAACTATTCAAGTAAGAATACTGTTTATTCGACTGATCGCTCGGGAATTCGGCTTTGTTCTCCTCGAGAAATGGGGTTCTGAACGCAAAGTTTTGAGCGTTTGCACCTGATTCCTTCTTAGTTCCGCTGTTGCCAATGGGAAACCCAAACGCATCGGTGGTCTGACTATTGCCTTTCATTTTCTCATCTTTAAATATCTTCTCAAAATAACTCTGCTCTTCAGGTCCAGCTTCGCTATCAAAGAAGCCTTGATTCGAAAACGCATTGCTTATACCGTGTCCGCTGTATTGATTTGTCACATTCGTTTTATTCATTTCTGGGAATAAATTTGGGTCCTCCTTCTCCTCTTCCAGTCCGAGCTCCTTCTTGAGAGTCTTCTGCGAAGAAACATTGCCTTTACTTCCCGCTGTTGGACTAGTTTGCTCGGTAATTTGAGATTTTTGGTACATGTGCATGCGATACTTTGAATACTTTTATATTTGCGTAAATTAAATCTTCAGAGTCAGAAACACCAATTATATCATTTTACTAGTGGTTTTAAAACATTATAAGCCCTCTCGCCCAGAAATCGTTCCATGTTAAGGCACCTTTTGCAGCTTAGCCCTCCAGAAGTGATGATACTTCATCGTTTTCGTTATCATTGTAAAAATTATTTTTTTAATCTCGCATTGCTCTTTCGCGATCTTCCTTTTCAACGCTGCAGCTCTCGGGAGACCCCGGTCCTGGTCCGTTGAACAAACAAATAAAAAAAATATCTATTTTTTTTCTGAACTTCACGAAAAGGTAAATTTTCTGATGATACCGTACTGGTTTTTCGGAAGAATTCACAATTAATTAAAAAAAAAAGATCGAAATCTGATAAATAAGAAATCATAAACGGTCACATTATTAACTTTTCAAGTAATGGGAATCGTTTGTACTCGAGTAACTCAGATTAATGCTCCAATTCGCGTCAAACCATGTGAAAGACCTGATATTCATCATTGTGAAACAGCATCCAGGGAAGAGGGTGTCACAACTTCCTTTGAAGACATTCGAAAAATCTACCGCTTTGACAGCAAGATTATCGGTAAGGACACTTTGAATTCTTATTATTGAGCTTCTCATTTCATGTCTTTATTTGAAAGGAGAGGGACATTTTAGCAGTGTGAGGTTAGCTCGGTTAATTGGAAGCAGAGAGCAAGTTTTCGCGGTAAAGACCATCAACAAGAAAAAAATAAAGAAGGAGTCTCAGCTCCTCAAGCGAGAGCTCACTATACTAAAGAACCTAGATCATCCCAATATCGTTAAGTTCTATGAGGTATATCAAGATGAGAACTTTTTCCATCTTGTTACGGAGTTTTGTGGTGGAGGGGACTTAGTCGACCGATTGATAGAGAAAAAACGATTCACTGAAGAAGAGACGAGAATGATCATGAGGAAAGCCTTTCAAACAGTTCATTACCTTCACAAGCATGGAGTCGTTCATAGAGACCTCAAGCTAAATAATTTTCTTTTTTCGCACCGAGGAGACGATGCGGAGCTAAAATTGATAGATTTTGGGCTTGCGCGGTATGCTGAAAAGGAGAACCTTCCACTGCATTCATCGGTAGGCACGCCCATGTACGTTGCTCCTGAAGTGGTAAAAGGGAAGTATGATGAAAAATGCGACTCCTGGAGTCTTGGAGTGATGATGTATATTCTGCTGTGCGGCAACCCTCCCTTTGAAGATGATAGCAATCAAAGAATCTTCAAGAAAATCATGAGAGGAAAATACAATAAGAGCGGAAGCGTCTGGAACACGCTTTCAAAGAGTGCCAAAGATTTGATTTCTAAGCTCCTCGCTGTCAACTCCTCAAAGCGGTACACTCCACAGAAGGCGTTAAAGCATCCTTGGATCCTTGAACAGCAGCCTTCAAGAGAGTTTAACACGAAATCGGTTTCAAAAATATTATCTAACCTAAGAAACTGTGACTTGAAATATAAGTTCCAAAAGGAAGTTATGACAGTTATCGCCAGCTACTTAAATCCAGAGCAGCTTAAGAAAATACGAAATGCTTTCGATTATTGCGTTCAAGACGGCTCGGATGAGATCACATCCTCAGAGCTTTCAAAAGCTTTCAAATCTCTCGGCTTTCAAGATATAGACGACGAGGAAATCAAATCTCTGCTTGAGAAGGTGAGTCTCCGCAAAGGCGCTGTGATTAGATACTCCGAGTTTATCGCTGCTAGTATGGACTATAAATTCTACTCGAAGCAGGAGATATTATGGACAGCCTTCAAATACTTTGACATTGATGATACGAAATATATCACTCTGGCCAACCTTCGTGAAGTCATGGCCAGAAGAGGGCGAAAACTCGAAGACAGCGAAATCGATCAGATGATTCAAGAAGTTGATTTCAATAATCAAGGAAAGCTCAGCTTCGGAGATTTCTGTGAGATGCTAGGCGTGAACTCTAGGAAATCCTCCCAGTCAACTGTAACTGTCGCAAACGAGAAGGATGATTTGGTCACACAAATACCAAACTTCAGATCGCAATCGATTCAGACGTATCTCAGTCTCCAATCCGGCCAATAAGCTCTGTAGAATGAAGAAACACGATAAATCTAAGCCCTCTAGAAAGTTACGACTGCTGCCACTTTTCATCTTAAAGGAATTTACAAAATTATACAAATTTAACTGTAAAAAATTTGCAAATAAACTTTATAGATATATATCTCTATAGAAATGTATAAAATTGCTAGCTTCTGTGAACTCTTCATATAATTCAGTGTGATTATTGTAGAAACTTGGATCGAGAATACTCTTCTATCATCAAATCTAACATTTTAAAACGCAATATCAAACATTCATCTACCGGAAGGAAAAAAAGAACGATAGATAATAAATAAATTGCATAGAGCCGTAAAAATTTATCAAATCATTTAGTCTGTGAATAAAAAATTATCAAAACCCGACTAAACGTATAATGAGCATTTCTCTCAGACTGCCTCCTATCAATTACTTGATCTGAATATCAGCATACTGATTATGGTATTTGAGACCGTCTATGTATTTTTTGTTGGGTAATATGCTTTGGTTCTTCACCATGTAATTTTCTCTGACCAGATCCTTTTTCGAGTTCGCTTCTGTATTGAGATGATTATATCGATCTTGCAAGTCATCGATGTTCCCTAAGTTTGGCTTGTAGGGTCTAGCTGGTTTGATTTTGTAAGGAGAGGATTCATAGTTATATAACGCGGGGTTTTTAGAGATTGAAGGAAGCCGACCTACCTTCCGATTTACATCTGGACTAATCGAAGGCAGTCTTCCAGCAGGAACTTTGTCAGGACGATACGGATTGAGTAGATTGTCCGGACCCTTTTTCTTGGTGGAAACATAGGGAGAGTTTTCATATTTGATATCATACCCGTCAAGCTTCTTTCCTGATTTATGTGAACCTCCTTTGCTCAGAATATTAGCTCCTTTGTTGGAGTACCCGCCTGAAAGCTCATCAAAAATGACATCGCTGTTGAGGTTATGGATCGCGTAGCCGAGGCGCTTGGTCGGAGGTTCCATTGAGATTGCATCTTTGTCCAAGTCACGGAGAATATGCCTTCCTGGCTGCTCGGACTGCATATGGCCAGCCCCGCCGCGATGCTGTCGAATTTCTCTCTCACGTCCTCGCCTTTGCTCTTCTGCTAATCTCTGAATTAAAAGCTCTTGCTCGTTTTGAATTAAACTTCTATCGTTCAGCTCATTGAGATTGGTTTTATGGATAGGAAGGAGCTTTTTTTCTTTCTCTCTATTGCCGTAAACTCTGAATATTTCCTCACGATTGTCCTTTATCCCAGGGAGTTTGTCTTTTTTGTGAGTATCAACGCTCTCTGATCCTTTCATTAAGTGGTCCTCATATGCCTGGAGGCGATTTTCGTTCGAAACGTTCTTATATCCTGCTAAAGTTGCAAGGAAACGGCTCTTGTCAATAGTACGTGTGCGCAATGGGGCGTAGTTAGCTTTGGGAAGACGATCGGTGAGAAAATGAATATTTTTCGGAAGTCTGATTGTAGTTAAGAGAATATTTTGGTTTTCATCTGCCTCTATGAAATGCTTCTCCTCCATTCTCCTGACGATTGAGGGGAGCTGGAGAATGCGATCTGTTACGCGATGAAGTCAGACAAGTAATTAGAAAATGATAGTTACCGCATGTTGGTCTGAGCTGAGGAGCAACTTGGATCAAAGCTCGGATCACATTACTTAGGTCTTGAGAAAAATGCGTCGGAATTCTGGGGAAGTAGCCTGAATATACCATTAATAAGCTAATGGAGGCTGAGTAATATACCTCTGAGAACTTTTTTGTACAGTCCTTCCATATCCTCGGCTCTAAATGGAGGTTTAAGGGTTGTCATTTCGTATAAAACACATCCAAGAGACCAAATATCAGATTTATGGTCATACGGCTGATCTCTCCAAACTTCTGGGCTATATACGAGTTAGTAACGAATTCTGAGGGCTGCTCACCTTGCATAATAAGGAGTTCCGGTTTGAGTGTAAAGAAGCCCTTTCTTTGCAACTTTGGAGACGTTCAGATCACCGAGCTTCGCGATTCCGTCTTTGCCCAAAAAAATATTTGCAGACTTTCAAATCCTTAGCAAGGCAATAATGAAATGTAGAGGTTACTTTCATATCTCGATGGAAAATTTTGAGGTCATGCAGTGCCTTTAGTCCTTGAACCATCTAATGATCCAGATAGCCTCAATAACTTTTGAAAAATATGCATACCTGAATAAAAATGTTCCAGATGTCGTTCTCTTTCATAAGAGTCCCCTGTTTCTGATGCTCTACAATCCTTTGATAGAGGTCTCCGTTATCCAGGTACTCCATAACGATGCTAATACAACACGCTCAGTAAGCTGGCAGACACCGTCTAATTTTACCATAAACTGCTGCTATTCTCTTCGATAAAAGCCTCTTTATATTGTACGATGTTCGGATGGCGAATGGAGGCTAAAATTCGCACCTCGTTCAGAGCGTTTTGCCTCTCTTTGTCCGAGAGATTCATGATTTTGACCTTCTTGAGCGCATAATCTTGCCCGTCAGATATTCGCTTCACTTTGTACACGCTTGAATAAGCTCCCTCTCCTGTATGAGTAAATCATCAAATGAAGCAGTGGCAATTAAGAGAGTTAACCTAGCTTGCTAATCACTTGAAAATCCTTCAGTGACATCTCTGTTCACTACGATAATTTTATAATTAATATAGTTTCAAAAAAACAATTGTGGTGATCACATCCAAAATTTCGGAATATACGAAGAAACAAAACTTGAATCGCGCTTTAACCATTTGACTTATTCTATATATTCGTGTAAATTAGCCATGAGTCAGAGGACTAAACAGAAATAGAGGCTTTTTTATGACCTAGTGCTAGTTCCTAGCTCTATTTTTAACGGATGTTAACCGAGGTGTATCTACTTGGTTGAAGGGGTTTGTACAATTTAAACAAATATATATGGATGGTTTTTAGCTGAAAACCCCTTTTCTGTTGTAGTTCCGAGTTAATCGAGATTACTGTTGAAAGCTCTTCAAAATAAATTATTCAAGTGAATTAATCAAAAGTAGCCTTGATAATTCCGAAGTTCGGAATTCTGTAACCTTGATTAATATTCCTTGATTTTGACCCAAGTTATAAGAGAATAAGAAAATGGTGAGAATAGGGATCACCCTTTTTGTGGAAAATTTGCTTGTTTTACTTGGAAGCTTTGACAATAAGTAAAGGTTTAGAAAGAAATGTTCTTTTTCTGATGTCATACTGATCCTTAACTGTTTCCAGCTATTCGCTGAGAGAGATTTAGTTTTCAATTTGATTATCTCAAGTGGCGGAAACTTAACACTTGCTGGACTGAAATAAGAATCACAATCAAAAGGAGTTTTACATGTGAAAAAAGAGCAATTCATGCGATCTAGAAGACTGAATAATTTTATGCAAGAAATGAATTTAAGGTACAATTTTAGTGATGCTATTGAAACTGCTTAGAATCTAAATGCCTAAGGGATTAATTGGAATTGAAGAGAGGAAAAAGTGGATTATACTTTTTCTCCTAATAAATACATATTTACTTAGAATGGCATGATTGAGATAGCATTCTCCTTTGTATCGCAATAACTGCCATAATCTTCCCAGTCCACGTTGCAAGGTCACGATTCCTTACCTCTATTTTTTCTCTCTACAATATGGAATGACCGTTATTTTCAAGAAAAAACTGAGAAAGATTAAGCTACTTCTATATCTATCAGTCGATTCCTCAAAGCCATTTTCTTCGTTTCGAGAATATAGGCGCTTTTCTTCTCATTTATCTCTTTTTCTTTCTCCTTCAGCCTAATTTTCAGACAAAACTTATTATCACAAGAATTTCGAAATGATGCTTGCTTTTCTGAATCTTCACACTCAAAGGTTTTTGCGATTAGTCTTCGTTCAGCAGCGGCAAGTTTTGTTTTTAAGCTCATGATCTCTTGTTCAAGCTGATGTACTTGCTCGCTTGATTCTTCAGCAACTTTTTTTATCGGCTCGGTATTTTCTTTCTCTACAAGAGCTTTCAACGGCTCTTTCTCAAGACATCTATTCGCGTCTTTGACCCCGAGCACTTTCCTCCTACCCACACTGCTATTATTTTCTTTAATCGTATGCAGCACCAGCTCTTGCTTTTTACGATGAAGCAAATATTTTGATTCGATATCGTTTTGCTTTTGATGGACAGATTCCAAGACATTCATTTTGCTAAGCAGATTCTTACTCAAATTATTTATTTCCTCTCTTGTCGGCCCCTCTGAGTGAATGGGATAATTTTCATCACAAATGCTACGTGCGCTTTGAGATCCCAGCCTCGGTGTTTGCAACCCATTACTAAATGTAAATGACCTTGGAGATACAACACAAGAAGACAAGGTCAAATGAAAATTGCTATTTGAATGTGACGGTGTTAGTTGACTGAGACAGCCACTGCCACTAAGACTTTCATTTTCTTTTAAGGAAGTTTCTATTACTGCTTCCGGTTGCTTTCTTTCTAGATCTTTGAGGGCTTGCATAATCTCCAGTTCTTCTTCACTCAGTTGGCTAGTCTGTGTCTGACTGAATGCTCTATTTAGCTCGTTGATTGCTTTGAGTTCCTTAAGAAGCAAAGGATTGAGCTTTGCAGGATTCTGATACTCTTGCAGTTTGCTTTCATATTTGGATATAGTAGAAGCAAGAGAATGCTCCAAGGTTTTGATCCTTTCTTGATACATGAGTCTTTCTTGGGAATGCTGGAGAAGGATATCTGTTATCATTTCGTGCAATTGATGGATATAGGCTTGTAGTTCTGAGGCATGAGACGATTGTGCTGGAGATGGCCTCTTTGAAGAAGGTGAATTTGTTTGAGAATGTGCTTTGAATGAGATTTGATTTCCGAAATGCACTTGATTTACTCTGAGAAGATCTTGCTTTAATTGATTATTGATGACTTGTAGGTCTGCTAATCCCGCCTTGGCTTCCGCAAGGACAGTGTTTCCCCCTTCACTATTGCTTTGAAATCCTATAGCATGATTTTCTTCTCCTCGAAGACCTGGATCATTTTCTATGCTTTGTGTAAGGGAATTATTATGGGCATATTTTTCCTCAAAGTTTGCGTTTATTTTGGAAGGAGAATCTCTCTCTGGTTCTAAATTCTGAGCCGCTATGGACATTTTTGATTCTTTCATGAGAGATTTACGACAATCTTCCATTCACAAGCTATCAGATAATTAAATATCTCGATCTTTGAATTCGTTAAGATTTTTAAATATTTCTACAACAGTTATACCGCAAACCGCTAACTCATTGTCAAAATTTTGTCTTCTTTTTTGATGATACTAACAACTCCGTTTTTACTCTATCTGATCGAAAAGTTAACCAAAACCAAAAAGAGGAATCAACAATGTGTTAATTGACAATATAAATGACCAAGACTCATTTTCTCATCTCAAGTGGGATACTGCTTAAATGATCGATTGTCTGTTTACAGACTGGTGATCTTGAAATGTGCATACAATACAATACCATTATTATTAACATCATCATTTTATTTTGTTGAATTGGCATGAAATCGTTTTAGTTGTACAATGGACTCTTATACAATCAACCAGCATAAATCATATTAATACCTATAGTTTCTACTGAAAATCAAAATTGCTGCTAACTTAATAATAATAAAAAAATCCATGAGAAATATTATTATATTAACATTATTTCCTTCGAAGGAGCATTTGTACGGGATTCCGAACAGTTTCTCCACTTTGAGGCTGAAACAGATTTGATTGATCCTTTTTTCCAGAGCTCATTTTTCCTGAGGGAAGCTCTAAATGTGATCGCGAACTCTCAATCGCTCTACTAAATTCGTTAATTGGAGATAATCTGTGAGAAGGTGTCTGGGATTGAAGTTTTTGAGATTCAGAAATTCCTGTATAAGGTCTGTTTTCTGGTGTCCCTTTATAGTAATCAGAGCGTTTAGTTTCATATGAGCTATTTTGGTTCTTGGGTGTTGAATAATCTGCTTTGTCTTGTTTTGTTTTCGACAGAGGTGTTTTAGCACAAGGCTTCTCGTGCATTTGAGGAGCAAACTGGAATGAATATTTTGGCTCATATGAATCTCGTGTTGAATGTGGGGTTTTAGGGGATTCATTAGTTTTATTCACACGGACAGGGGATCGCTCCGGAGAAATCCCACCATAATTGATGAACATTCCTTTTTTGATGGAATTACTTGGTACTTCGTTCTTGGATTTTTGCAAATTATTTTTGCTAATCAAGCCAATTATTTTGCTGCTACCAATTTTTTGCGGATGTGATTCTTCAGACTGTTTCAGCGGTGATAATTCTCCCTTACGCAAGCTGTTCGGACTTGTATCAAGTCTTGAGCCATAATGGTAGCTCCTATCATTCTTAGAAGCAGGAGTTTTAAGAGCACTTTCTTCGATGTGTCTTGATGGCTGCACCAGTTGCCTTGATGAAGGGGAGTATTGATTTTTATTATAGTGCGACGCCTCATTTTGCTTTGTTTTCAACAAATTTCTTGGCTGGTGTTGTTTAGATGCAGTATTCACGTTAAGCTTTTTCAATTGTTCTTCTTCCCTAACCATATTATAGATATTTTGGAGTTTTTGAATCCTTTCTGTATACGATTTCTTAATCATCATTATTTCAATTTCCATGTCCCTTTCAAGACCTTTGATCTTACTGTGAATAGTTTCAGATGATAATCCTTGAAATTCAAGCGGAATTCCACCAACAGCTCTATGCGCATTCTGCCTCTCTTTTGCTGTTTGTTCATTGATTCTGACATCAGATGGGTGATGAGGCAGCTTTTCAATAGCTCTTACTTGGTCTTTGAGGAGCTCGATATTTGCTAAATCAGAGATATTGGGGTTGCAAATCATCGTATCAAACCCATCAACAGTGAACACACTTGCATTTGTTGTTGGTGTTGGCTCTTCATCCTCCAATAAAAGGATATTATCTCCTTTATTTCCTCCTTGGTCAGTATTCTTCACAACCTTCTTTGGTAAATCTATTGTTGGGTGGCGAAAAGCAGTGCTTTTGAACATTTCTTCTTCGCTCTTAATTATCACTGTTCCAGTGGCAGCCTGTTCGTTGCTATGTATAACCACAGTTCCGCTAGGCACTTCATTCGATTCTTCATGCACAATCATCGTTCCGCTGACTTTCTCGTCCATGTCTTCATAAGCACTGTCATCATCGACAATACTCTCCTCAATAAAGGAGCGATTAGTTTTTCTCTTGCCTTTGCTTCCTTTTTTCCCATTTTGAGCTCTATATTCTTCAACAGCATCCAAACAATTGGCAACAAGCTCACATAATATACCATTTCCTCGTACTCTTGCAATAAATTCGTCATTCAAGAGATCTTTTGCATTCGGTCTTTCCTTAGGGTTAATCTTCAGGCATCTTTCTACAAAGTTATTGAATTCAGGTGTCCACTTTTCCGGATTAGTCAACCCTCGTGCTGGCTTATTTTTTATCACATACATTGCTCTGAAAGGATGGATATGCGAATAAGGAGGCTCCATCTCAGCTAGCTCAATCGCTGTTATACCTAATGACCAGATATCGGTCTTTTTTCCGTATTTGTTCTCAGAAATCACTTCAGGGGACATCCAAAACGGGCTACCGGTGACAGTATCACAAGGATCTGAGATCGTAATTAATTGATGTGCTGAAACGCCAAAGTCTCCCAACTTAACGTTTCCGGACTGATCCAGAAGTACGTTTCCAGCCTTCACGTCACGATGGATCTTTTTGGAACTATGGAGGTAATCTAATCCTTTCAAAACGGCTGCGAGAATGCACGCGATTTGAGCCTCATTAAAAGGCTTTTTCGTCGCTCTCATTACATCGGCAGCCGATCCAGCTGCGCAATACTCTGTAACAATCCAAAGGTTGTTGTCTTTCAAATATGAACCATAGAAATTTAGGATGTATGGATTCCGGCATTCTTTTAACACAGTGATTTCGCTTCTAATGCTCTCGATTTCTTCAGCCAGAGGCACGATCTTAGCAGCATAGATTTCGCCAGTGTTTTTGTTCAAAACTTTCCACACAGATCCAAAAGAGCCCTCTCCTATGGGGCAAGAAAATCAGAATTGCACATTTTTTTCAGGAATTCTTACCTAAGAGAGTGATAAGCTCGTAAATTGTCGTGGGATCCTCATTGCTCGTGAGGATCTCAGAGAGAACTTGATATGAGAGTCGTGTAGTTTGCATGCGGGTTGAGAAGTAGTAGTGATTTTATACATAATTTGAGTATATGTATACGGTATAAATAACATAGGGCACTCGCATTAGCGTTACGCCAAAAGTGCATCGCTGTCAGAAATCCTCAGAATAATCGCGAGGAGTCTAAATCAAACGCATTTGGTAGGCATTTAATAGCGTAACTGATAAATACAAGGATACTGAAATAAAAGAATTTCTCTTATCAGTTGTAGATGAATTCTCAGAAGGTTCATTTTACAATCCAACCTTTCCTCTTTGTAATTGGAGGAATTAGAACCTTAAATTTAACATTTTTCATGGTTTCGTGATGGAGCAACGATTTTGAGGTCAATTATCGTCTCTGCTGTGAGAGATACAAATTGAACTAGAGCAGAATTTCATCAGAAACAGATCACAAGAAGAAATTTTACAGGTATCCTATAATTTCTATTGTAAGCCTGCAATGACATAAGAGTAGCACAAGGAGTTCCTAACAGCCCCGCTTCTTCATTCATTCCTTTCTTTCTTTGCTGTCTAAGAAAAAAGTTCATTACATGAGTATTCTTCAATTATTATCAAAGAGGGCTTTTTATGCCGTAAAATTTTAGAAGTTGTTTATTAGATTGCGAAATTACCTTAGATTAATTTAATAAGCTTCACGTTGAGTACTAAAATAATTTGTGTGGGAACTTAAAGGACCAAAGACAAGCCAATGCAACGCACTACCGAAACACAGAATACTGAGAAAAACAAAACTCGCGAAACGAACACAAAAGAAACCAAACCCGCAACCAAAGCCGTCCAGAATCACGCCAGCAAAAAGCTGAACCTGGATCTCAAATCAGTCAAACCTCCTAATGGATACCAAATACGTTCTGATCGCCCTCAGAATTCTGGAGGCTTGGCTTCTCCCCATTCTCATTTGGGCAAAGGATCAGTTTCCAGGCTGAACGAACAGATAACAAGGACAGATCACAAAGACCCTCAGCATATGAAATCTCCAAGCGCTTCGATATACTCTCATAACTCGATTAATTTACCCAGTCCTTATAACAGGACCACACCTTTCAAGAGCGACAGTATAAAAACGAATAAATTAGAAACCAGCATACATCAGAGCCTCAGTCCGACTCCCTCTCTGAGTCAGCAGCCATTAGTTCAAAGAGAGTTGCTGAAAACGAAGGAACAGCGAGAAAAAGAGTATATGGAATACTGCCAAGAGCGACAAAGACAAAAAGCTTTGCAGGAAAAATTATTAAAGAATTTCGTGATTTCTACACAAAGCCCTCAAGTAGGCAGCAGCAACGAGTCCATTCTAACTACTCCAAAGCAAACACTCAGCACAGAACCTCCGTCCACGAGAAATAAAGTCGTTATAGTCAAGAAAATCAACTCATTGCCCCAGACAAAACCTGCTAATAACTCCGAACATAAACCTAGCATTCATTCGATAAACGCTTTCAATTCTCAATCTAAAAACACCAAGTTCCAAACGCCGTCAGATCTATCTAATGTAGATGATAGGAATCAGTCTAAGAATCTGCTCAAGTTTGATTTGATCAGTCCTAATCTAAAGGGTCCACAGAGATCTCAAAGAAAGAAGAATACGAAAGCGATTAAATGGCTAAACTATAACTTCAAGGTCTGGGAGATGGATACCCCAGCAGCGCAGGATCCATTGGGGTTGCATAGAGTATTGAATAAAAACGAGACGAGCTTTGAAAGGGACCAGCATAATTTCAAATTATTGTCCGATATGCTTTGGCAGCGCGAAAATAACCATTCGAAGAAGCATCGTGTGGACGAGAGGTTTGAAAAATTAATGGAGATGGATATTCGTCGAGACTTTGAGCATACTTTGAATCCACCTCTCAAATCGAAACTTCCTATTGTAACAATAAATTTTATCTGAGGAAGTGTATGATTATTTTTTTGTTCTGATAGGTGGAAGAATCGAGTCCGCACCCTAGGAAAACGAGGTTTATTCTCGTAGAGAAAGACGTTGCGGTTGAACAACTGAACACCAATTGAAGAGATTTTCGGTGCAAGAGCGCCGTTTTGAAAGATAGCGTATTGAATACTTATAAACTATTTTTCCGTAGAAAAAGAAAGATACGCTTAAGATGGATGAACGAAAAATAAGTATCTAATTCAGGAAATTTGAATATAGAAAGATAGACTCTGGGAGAGTGATTAATATTGATGTAATGTGTGAACAAAAAGAGATCTTATTCAAGACATTTAGAGAAAAATTTTGTGAATGCTGTGTAGGACTAAGGAGCTGCATGCATGCATACAGCCAGATCTTACTCAATGATAACTGAAAAGATTACAAGCTTCAATTTGCAGAGTTTTGGTTTGGCTTGTGAGAAAACTATTTGTGATTGACTAGAGTAAAAGGGTAAAAACTAAAAACAACCACTTTTCAATAGACTGATTAATTTTAGTTTAATTTAGTGTTAGTACGACGTTCGTAGTAGAAAAATTCATTCATCAAAGTGGGTCAAAACACTTGCATTTAGTTGGTGGCGGTTTATGACTAGCTGCAATTGAAAATATCATTGTAATAAAGTTAGGCTATGTGATTCGTAATTTCAGTTGATCATAGTTATTTTGGAGAGTTTTATTTTTTTCCAATCTTTTTGTGAATTCAAATTCGTTTATTTTAATTTATCTTTCGATTCAATACTCTCAAATTACTATTTCTTTTCTTATTTAGTCATCCAACCACATATACCTTGTTAAAATAGTCAAAATTCAACAAATAATGATTCTTCATATTCTTCGATTCCTACCTTGCTATTGCTACTGTTTGTAATATCATTGCTACTCTATACCATACCAACTACAACAAAATAATTTATAGAAGCGAGTTTCTCTGTTGATAATCTAAGTAGCTTATTGCAGCCAAAAGAGACACTTGCAAAATGTGTTTCTTCGGCAAGATTTTATTTGAATTAATTAGAAAATTATTCACAAATTATATTCGAGAATTATAAATCCCAATATTAAAGATGACCAGCTAAACCTACAAAACAGTATTCCAGGCAACAAAACAAATTTTTTTTGTTGAGTTAATGATTGGCTTACTTTTCTTTATGATGGAACCTTTCTATTGTAACTCTTTCACATGCAAATCAAACTTTAAAACCCCTATTGTTAAGACGAACACTCGATAGTTCGTTTAACGAATTGATTTTTCGCATTATAACTTCTAGTTGCCGTTTGCCAACACAGATGGAAAAAAAACATATTGCTAAGGCTCTTCAAATATATTGAACCAATTTTAATTTCGAGGGTGAATGAAAAATAAATCATCCTTCTAAATTCCATTTCAGTAAGTTTGTTAATTTTTGTTATGAAAGCAATGATTTACTGAGTTTACTGTATCTTGTCCGGAAAAGGAGAGTCCACTACTGAGTGCAAGAAAATTTTACGTGGCTAGTATAGATCAGTCAGATACGATTATTTGTAACCAAACTTGCTCCCAGAATCAAATTTCATCGCGCTAAAGTTCTCTGTGCAAGTTTAATCAAATAGAATTTAAACATAATCAAGCCCAAAAAACAGATTGGAAGCCGTAGAGCAAGTTTACAAGAAGCTATTTAATCGAACGAAACAAATTTAGAATGGGAAATCAATGCTATTCGAACCATAAAGTTCACATGCCAAGCCGAACCATTCAAGTAGAGTCTAAGAATTTAGAATTGCGTGTAAATAGAATAACTTCCTCCGAATTGAACTCAAGGCTCCCACAAGTATCAGAAGCGGCAGACCGAGAGAGTTCAGAGAGCGAGAGAATCGAAGATCAAAATAGCAAAACGCCCGCCATCACTATCAAAACTCTGGGAATTGGAGAGCACTATCTAGAACAGAGATCCGACGATCTCGAGTATCCAGAAGACACCCCGAGCACAAGCTCTAGCAAAGCCCTGAGGTTAGCAAAGAAGAAAGAAAAGGAATTGCAAGAATTTGTGAAAAAATCGCTTAGTGGTATCGAAATTTTCAAAATAAAGCAAATTGCTGGGCGGTACTTCACGGAAACTGAGGCATGCTTGTCAAATTATTCCAAAGAGTGTCCTCGGAAATTCATGGATCTGCTGGTCAATGGGTCGCCGATGAAATTCCGCTGGTCATTATGGAAAGTGAAGATAAATCCCGAGCAATACTTCATCAATGGTTTGTATGAGAAATTGAGGGATCTCAGATCAATTTGGGAACGAGATATTAAGAAGGATATCCATCGTACTTTCCCTGATGAGCCGTATTTTTCAAGCGATGAATATGGGCTCGTGGGACAGAATCATCTTTACAAAGTGCTGGTAGCTCTCAGTAATTATTTCCCTCACGTCGGATATTGCCAAGGAATGAATTTCATAATCGCATTCCTGCTAATGATCAGTGGAGGGAATGAACTCGAGACTTTCTGGTTATTCGTCACATTAGCTAGGAACCCAGAATTCAACCTAATCGGGCTGTTCGAAGACGGTTTTCCTTTCATCAATTTACACGTCTCGTTATTCCACCAGATTTTTAAGAAGGAGCTGCCTGCCCTCTACGACCATGTGCAATCATTAATGCTCCCTGATAGCTTATGGATCAGCAACTGGCTCTGTTCCCTCTTTCTTTATGCGCTCCCAACCAAGAAGGTCATTCGCGTTTGGGACGTTATGCTTACCGAGGACATCTTCTTTCTTGTGAAAGTCGCTGTCGCACTCATGAAACTCTACGAGAAGGAAATCCTCGGGTTGGATACCAACGGCTTCAACGACCTATTCAGATTTATCAAGAGTGAAAAATGCATCAAGCACCCTAAGGTCTCAGCCAGCGAGAGTACCATCATTTTTCAGGCCAAAGAAGTCGATATTGAGCAGCTCCTTAAGATCGCTCAAAAAATGAAAATTTCCAAAGAGAAAATTGGTGAATGTGTTCGAGTTTATAAAGAAACAATGCCGGCTCATATTTCTGATGAGATACTGGATTTCTATATCAATTACCACAAAAACGTGACTGATCCTCAGCAATTCAGCAATTTTCAGCAAATGATTGATTTAAAAATATTGAGTTCGGCTCTTCGAGAGGAAGTCGGAAATCAGATGACGGCCCCGAGAACCGCGATGAATTTCGACGGTCTTGATGGAAGTATGATGATACTGAAAGACCTCACGATAATTCACGAGATAGAAGAAGAGGAACCGTCGATCCGGGTCGATCAAGATAAATCTCTCGATAAGTCTGAAATAAGAGAGTCTCAAACTGCAAAGAAGATAATTGGTGAAGAGTGTATCGAAATTCATCATTTTCCAACTGATGGCAATGAAGATCGTAATCCGGAACCGATATTGTCTGGAAAGGACTTCGTAGACATGAAAGTAGAGTTTGCACGTCAAGAAACGGTTTTGACAACGTCCGAATTGAATCAAGAAATCAAAGAGCAGGAATTTACGCCTATTACTGGTATACCGAGGAAGCTCTCGAATGTGACGGAAGATGATGGATTTGTTATTCTTTCACCTGGGAGACAGTTTATCAATTATGAGGAACCAGCAGACATCAGTAAGCAAAAGCTCGAATCGAAACCGAAAGCAAAGACTGAAAACAATTTAAATCACGTAGACATCCTTGAACACACGATCTATTAGGTTAGCGGACATTCAAAGCATGGACATCTAACATATCTCTTCTCTTTTTTTTGCTGAAATAGCGATTAAATCTACAGCCTTTAATTTTTAGAGGCAACCTGAATATTTCAATCGATGCCAGGGAAGCTATTTAGAACTATACTTCATATATAGTTACTCTACCGTGCATTCTTCTGTGTGTATTACAAACAAACGGAACTTTAATTCTAAAATGTAAATTTTAGAATGAGCTTAATCCTTAAGTTCTTCAAAATATTTTTCTAAAAGGTATCTTTTAAAAGTCAATCTTGGTATTTTGGTGTGTTTTCTGGGAAGAGAGGAGAAAAAGTAATTCGTAAGACAGCCAACATTCCATATCTCCACATAGAATCTTTTTTTAAAAGACCAATTGAATATCTCTAACAGCCCGAAGATCGATTCACTCTCCAACCCAATGGACACAAATTAGTTTGAAAACCATAATAATAATATTCTCTCTTCAGCGGCTTCTTATTATATGGTAACGTGATTCATGGTCGATTTCTGTGATTCTCGAATCCACGCTATATATGTGCTTGATAAAAAATTTAAAGATATTCTGAATCTTGAAATTGTTTAGCAATAATTCTACTATGGAGAGAAAATCATTGTTTCCTTTGAAAGAAAAGATCTCTACGATTCTCGATAGAGTACAAGGCGCTCTTTGGGGTCACTTCATCGCCAACGCTGTGTCGGTTCCAGCACACTGGTACTATGATTTAACACTTCTGAAAAGAGATTACGGCACCATTACAAGATATGTGGCTCCTCGCGACAAGCACGCCGTCTATTTCATGTCTATCAACAATAAAGAAGGTGTCCCTGACCCAGTCAAAGCCCATCTAGTGAAGGTCCTTCCTCCGCATAAAGCAAAGTACTGGGGTGACAAGCCAGAAAGTCTGTGGCATATCCACGCTGGTCTGAGAGCTGGAGAGAATGATTTGAACCTGAATCTCTCACTCCAAACATTAAATTTCCTCAATCGAAGATCCAAAGAGAACAATCTCTATGATGAAGAAGAATTCTTGAACCTGTATCTCAAATTCCTGACAGACCCTGATAGCCATAACGATCTTTTCTACGATTTTTGCCATCGAGAATTCCTTTACCGCTATTCTCAGGAAAAAGACATCAGAAAGGCCTTGCCTAAACATGTAGAAGGCGTTTTTCATGATTATATTGGAACCTTTGATTGTCTCATCCCAGTTCTCTTTGTTCCTCTCTTAGAGTTCTTAAGATTACAAAAAGACAAAGGCGCAAACGATCAAGTCGAGATCACACAAGAGCTTGTGGACAAAGCGAAAGAGTTAGGAAGAAAGCATATAGGTCACTTCCAGCAGGATGACCGTACTCCAGTGTATTCGGATCTGATCACAGAGATCTTGTATAGCGTTATTGGAGGGGTTAACCTGAGAAGCACCGTTCATGAGCTCGGAAGTTCAGCCTTGAATACAAATTTCAAGGAGCTTGCTGACACGACTAAAGATGATACTGAAGTGGCTGGAGTGAAATTTGGCATCGGATGCTCGTTAGTCGGTGGCTTTGGAATTGTAGCGTATTTCGCATGCAAGTACGCAGACCAATTCGAGAAAGGCGTGCTAGCTAACGCGAACGTCGGAGGTGATAACACTGGTAGAGGCGGAGTCCTCGGCGCTTTCCTTGGAGCTGCTCATGGCCGCTTCTCAAGAGACAACTACTGGGTCAAAAACCTCACAGCATTTAAGAGCATCGATAGTAGCATTACCTCATTTCTTGAAATATCAGAGAAGTCACCAAACAAATACAAACCCTCAAATCTCAATATCCTTGACGTCATCAACCCACGCGTTAAGGTTGGTGATTTGCTGGACCGAATGCAATCTGCTTTGTTGGGAGTATTTACTGCTGATGCTCTCTCCATGCCAGTGCATTGGTTTTATGACCTCGCCAAACTCAAAGAAACTTTTCCCGAAGAAATCAGAACGTATCTTCCAGCTCCAGAGAAGCATTACGCAGATTTTATGAAACTTCCACCGCTTACTGACCCTTTCGACCCAACGAAACACATCGTTGGAGATTACGTCGCCATCGGAAAAAGAGAGCTCTGGGGTAATTTCAACCATGTTCACGTCGGATTGAAGGCTGGAGAGAACACAGGTGACTCCCTTCTCATGAGGGTCGCTCTGAGAGCGATCGCCAAGAACAAGTTCATTGGAAACGAGTCATATAATCCTGCTCTGTTTGTGGAAGATTTCATCAAGATTTTCAGGACTCCAGGCGCTTGGACTGATACTTACATCGCAACGAATATAAGATCCTTCTTCGGGAAACTATACCAGGGAAATGAGCCATTAAACTGCGTCAGTGCATCACATAACGTGGGAGATTTGGGAACTGTGACTCCAGTTGTCTTTTCAGTGATCGTCGATGAAATTAGAAGACAGCAGCTATCGAAGAGCTGCGAGTTTACATTCACGCAGGAGCTCGTTGACAGAATCCTGGCGAGGGTAAGAACACACTTGAGTACAATCTATAGCAGTGACGACTTGCAGCATTATGGCCCAATTATGACTCATTTCTTGCTGGCTGCTATTTCTGGTGTTGAGCTCAGAGCTCTTATTGAGAAAATTGCGCCAGTCACCCTTGGGCTTAATTTCAAGGAAATCATGACTCAATTTGAGAGTGATGGAAGCTGGATCCGCGGAAAATATTTCCCTAGCTGCCCACCTGAGAATTCAATTCCGATTTCGCTCTACCTGCTCTACAAGTACCACGAGAGCTTTGAGCAAATTATCATTAGAAACGCTAACGAAGGAGGTGATAATGCCGGAAGAGCGGTCTTCTTGGGAGCAATTGCTGGAGCTGTTAACGGGAAATTAGATAGAAATAATGAGTATGTGAAAGGGCTAGCTGAGGTGGACGCTATTCTCAGAGAAATAAATGACTTCCTTTCCATCTAATAATCATAATAATAATGATATTGAGTTTAACAAAATATATGTAGAACATTAATTCAGTGCTGAATGAATTGATGACAAAAAGAAACATCCTTCATTCCAATAAGCTCTGGAAAATGCAAAGTCTAATGTCTTTCTGAATCCAATCTATGTCTTTCTGAATCAAATCTATGTCTTTATTGTGAGAAAGAATGAACGAATTCGATAAATGTTCGCCTAATCTCCTATTCTTAGCCTAAAGGTACATATGATAATAATTCCGTCGTTGCCATCTAAGTGCTGATAGCTGAATAACTTCTTTTCGAAGCTATCAAACAAAAAATAAGCAGCGGAATAGCCAACAAAGCTAATCATCATAAATATGATGATACATTGGTTGCCTCAGCATGCTCTATCAAATCTGATATGAGCAATCTTTTATCAATATGGGCAATACGATCTAACTATTCACTTATGGCCTGCAATTCAAGACATTAGCTCTCGAACTCAAATTTTAGCTTTGCTATGTAATTTATTTTATAAAATTGACTCTGCAAAGTTGACAAAACTTTTGAGAGCTGTTATGTCCACTATTTTAACGTGCTATTTTTTGATTCGCCAGCTCTAATTTAAAAGGCAGCCTCAAACTTTTAATTTAAAATCATCAAAATCAAAACTAAAATAGTGATATACTCATTCAATGGAACCAGCAAAGAAAGAAGGAGGAAAGAAAGGTGGTGCCAAAAAGGATGTCGCCCCAAAGAAAGAGACCATTAGAAAGCTAGCTCGTATTGAAAAAATCGCAAGAATCGTCCCTGTCGATGCTAAAGACTGCGAAAATCCTGATGAAGCGGGCCTCTACAGCTTTGCGCACATCCTCGGATGGATCGTTCTCATCAAGAAAGATGAATTTAAAGAAGGCGACCTGGTCATCTTCGCTGAAATCGA
>ENA-UOTZ01000029-UOTZ01000029.1-compost-metagenome-genome-assembly--contig:-NODE-29-length-88996-cov-19.182413_pt1 | contig 88996 bp, 64 predicted proteins | sample MGYA00238144_ERZ746983 | MGnify/ENA primary metagenome ERZ746983 (study PRJEB28759, sample SAMN06268863) | compost metagenome | isolation source: single cell | place: USA: California, Emeryville, Joint...
ATATTGGCAGATACCAAGCCTCCCAGTCACAACTGCTGAAAACAATATTCGAAATTAATTTCAGACTTTTCCAAAACCATATGTACATTTTTCTATCTTCAATCCCAAGTCTTAACTGACTATATCTGCATCCAAGACCTTCAGAGAAAGATCCAAAGAAGAAACTGGTGTTTGTTTTCAGAGATTTTGACCCCGAAAACGAAAACTACGAGAAAATTTGTAAATTATTTGAAGATGACATGGGAAAAATTTGGAAAGAAATAACCAAAGTAATCTTCTTCTTCTGTTTTATGAACTCAAGTTCTTTTAGCCAAAAGGATTTGAAATCTGTGGATGGGAGCAATTTTTCGAAATTTGTTTTATTCCTCTGAGCCATTTCCGTAGTAGCCGTTTTAGCTCAGAAATCAAGAATTTGCATCAGAGGTTGACAGATCCACAGCATGAGAGCTATCTATTCAAATCCATCTGCATCAGTGCTAATACTCCACTTGATGGGCTACAGTTCTACATGGAGAGAGTTTGGAAAAAAATACGAGAATGCAAAGACTTAGACCTCCCTAATCAGAAGATGCTCATGTCTATTTATCGCTGTGGACAAATTAAGGCAGAAATTTTTCAAAAGACTATAAATCCAACTCTCGAGTTTATCGACAAGCGGCTCTGTGAAAATATATATTCAGATCTCGCAACAGATTCCAGCCGAGTCTATAACCAATCTCTTGAAGATTTTGAGTCCCAGACTAAATACTATGATCTGAACGAGATTGCTAAGAATCGAAAAGAGATCATCGATGTATTGAGAGAGCACTTAACAGTATTTCTTACCCGACAGCTATCGATGATAGCTAAGTACTCGAAGAAGCAAATGAACTATTATACGAACAAAATTAAGTACGAGCAGCAATACTTTCAGAATTTCGAATCATACGCAATAAGCTATAAGAGTATTTTGCAGCAGGAAGTTTTCGAGATGATCGAGAAATCTGTTGCGCCAGAACTTCAGTATGACACGGAATCTTTCAAGTTGAAAATAAGTGAGGAATTAAACGAATCATTCGAGATTCTGAAAAGAAATCACATGGAGAAGTACACTGAATACTTTTTGGAGAAACATCTAGCAGGACCGATTCAAGAAAAACTGAAGAGCCTATTTGGAAAACTAACAATAAATTTCTGGCTCGATTTCAATAACTGTTATCTCGAATTTTATATGCAGAAAGAGAGCCAGTATCAAAACACCCTCATAAATAGCTACAAGCAGTCCCCTCAGAAAGCCAAAGAATTGAGCCTTGAATTAAGAAATCGCACAGAAAAGCTTATCGAAGAGATTCTTCAGACTAAAACAAATGAACTCCAATACTTTCTGAAAGAAGCGTAAATAACTATGAATTAAATGTTTATTCGATTTGATTCAATTATATAGATTTGATGATCAATTTGTTCGAGACTCAGATGGAGCGCCGCGATGTTGGGCAGACTACACTAACGAAGAAGTTTTAGCTTTATACCAGCAAGCTGAAAATTCGTGCAAGGATATAGCGAGACTTTTCCTTAATTTGGAGATATTCGAGTACGAAAAGTCTTCGAAAGATGCAGAAAAACCGCTCGTTGATAAGGAAGAATTCAAAGGAGTAGAAGTTGTGGAAAGCAAAAATTTCAAAGAGCTCTGCTCAGAGAAAGTACTTGAACAAAAGATAAAGACTTTTGAGCTTCAAGCTAGAGAAACGTATAATGCTGCAAATATCAACGCACAGAAAAGTGGAGGGCTTACTGGAATGCTGAAGTCATTCGGAAAAAGTCTCATCAGCAGTGTGATCACTAAAAGATAGGGCGCAATTCTTTCTAAAAATATTTGTCAATGTAAATTGTGCTATTTGAGTCAGCTGAATCAATTTAAATTAATGCTCATTGTTGATGATGGTGATATAAATGGTTGATGATTTCTTGTTTCAAGTTATTCAAGTTTTTTTTTTTCTCTCTCTCTGAATTGGGAACCTAAACTCTAATCTTCTGTTAAGTTGTATGTGAAAGAAAGAAAAACTTTTTCAGGCTGAAATAAGATGAGTGAACTTTTTTATCATTGTCTGAAATAAACTTAATTGATTGCTTCCAATTGCGTATTATCCTGGATTGGTTCTGTTTTCGCCTTTATATCCCTTTATGCTGAACTATTATCTGGGGAAGAAATGATATTTTAATCAATTCTCATGGCAAACTTAATAAGATGGCACCAATGGCAAAACTAGATCAAGAATGGGTTGGGTGCTCATCTTGTTTTGAATATATGAGATGATATTTGTTAACTAAAAAATATTGTTCACATTTAAATCGTTTCTCATCATGCTTTGAATAGATTCAATTTTAGGAGGATTCCAATTTCATTTTCATCTAACAAAGGGCGCGTTCTCCTCTAAATAGCTCTTTCTTTAGAGATTCTGCACCGCAAAGCCATTTATATGAGCAAAGAGAGGAAGAAAATTTAATCAAGCTTCCATCTTGCTTCTAAGATCTATTTTCAATCGGATATTTTCGTGGTCTGTTTCTGAGGAATCACTCCCCAAAAAATGTGAATTTCATATAATGACTCAATATCAAAATTTCGGCGACTATTCCGCCAGAAGTAAAGAGCTCAAATATAATATAAAACTATTCACCCATTGCTTTTTTCGCTGTCCTTACTGTTTTCGACTGCAAAAATACCTCTAATACACTCCATAGAATGAGTTTGAGACTGCTTATATGGGAGAACCTGATAATAGAATAGGATTTGTGCCTTTTTGATTAGGTGTGTGGTCTCTAACGGTCTGGGAGCCCGATGCCGCTAGTGTAATTCCTCTGTCAATACTAAGATCATTCATGCTAATTCCTTGGTTAGCATGAACACGGTCCAACACATAAGATTGCACTGCATCTTTTCCAGCCAAAGAATCCCCTAATTCGGCGAGACGTTCACAAAGTGTTTCGGCGTTTGCTCTGTGACTTGGTTCAAGCTCCAAAGCAGAAGCAAGGAGTTGGTAGACGTTTTGGGAGTATCTAGTTCTTACTTGATTTAGTCTGTCTTGAAGTTCTTTGACGTTAATTCTACTCGTTTTATTATCATAAAGTTCGAATGATGGAAGTAAAGTAGCCGCTTCAAGCATTATCATTCCAAGAGAAAATACATCTGTCTTACAAACTTCTGAGGTCAGGCTCTCTGGTGGAGGATTGAGGAGCTCTGGAGCGAGAAGTCTCTTTTTCGATGATTCAAGAGTCCTTGCGAAATCGAAGTTTATATAGTCATGGTCCATATATTTGTAAACGCCGAAATTGTCAATAAAAATATGTGATGGTCGTAAGTCTTTATTCTCTTTCTGATTTTTTTGAAAGGAGAAGAGACCCATGATGAGATTCTCAATGAGATAAATGAGTTCATGTTCGAGGTAGTATGAAAGCTTTTGACGCTTCTCAGTGACCTCCTGCTCCAAATCTTTGTCAAGATATTCAATATAAATATTAATGATCCATTCGACGTTGCAGCATGATTGTTCGTCGTGATGGGTGAAACTATCAACTCTTAGCTGGTTTGGATGAGGAGAAAATATTCTTCTGTTTAATGCCCTCATTTCTCTTTCTAAGGCGAGCTGAGATTCAACACGTTTTTGTATCAGAAGATAATCTCGGGTATTCTTAGATCGTTTCACCAATTTTATATTTCCTCCATATCGAGGATCATATATTTGTCTGTATATAGTAAAAGTTTTCGTTTTCTTGGCTTGCGAACTGCGAGTTATGGAAGTTCGGCCGTCTGAAGCAATTGTCGAGGCCGTAGAAAGTGCTTTTGACTCTTGAATTCCCATATTTCAGAGAGTGATCTGAGGCTTGATGATTTGTTATCAATTTGATAAAATCTCTGTGAAGCACGTATCAATATTTTTAATCTTCAGATACACTGCCTAGATCTGTTTTCTCTGGACCTGAAATTTGTACAACATGGTTTCTGGACAATAACCAACCAAAAAAATCAGAGTCATTGATTAAATCTCAATAGAATGTTTTCAAAAATTAGACTTGAATGTTTTCAGAAAGCAATTTTTGTATTGATTAGGTAATTCAGGTATGAAGATATAATTATCGCAAATTGAAATTGTAAAGATGAAAAACTTGAGGGACCAAATTCTCCCTAATTAGAACGGTTTTTATCATAAGATTTTATCAAGAAAAAAGTGTCCTTAATCAGAGAGAATTTACCATTAGAGACGTCTAAATTTTGAGATTTCTCATTCCTTAAATTCAACTTTATCCTTTGATTATGCTTTTATTTGTTATGTTACCCAGCGACCTAAAAAAAAATTGGTCAACCTTCTTTTTAAAAATCCGTTTTATAGATCTTCCTTATTAAGACAAAACTAACTGTCTCATCGTTTTAATTAGTTGAGCTTCTGGAACTCTTCAAATCAGTGCTTTTTATTTCTCCAAATTTCAGAGCTTCAAAATAAAAAAATTATTCTTTCTCCAGAATTTGTTAAACAACTTTTGTCAATGAATTAACTCTTCTTATGATGAAATTTCAATCTTCAGAGGTTATATCTTCGCATATAGTCAAAAAATTTGTTGTGTTTGTGGGAAAAAAGAAACTCCGTTCATAGGATTTTCATGTTGGGTGTAAAATTCGCCTTCCTGATTTTTAAAGCTTTTCAAGGGATTCAATTTGTTAAAGAATTCACCAAAATGCTTCCTACGCAGAGTGCTTCTTTCTTTTCTGTGTTTAACAAAGCTAACAAATTGATGTTCATTTAGTTCTTTGGTTTGGAGTTCTTTACCCCAATTATTGTCGAAAACTTTAAAAGCTAGCACAACCACATCCATTGCTGCCTTATTTGGGGCCCTCAATCATTTGTATTGTGGGGTACAGTCATGTGCCACTTTATTTCACCGGAAAGTTGAGAACCTATTCACGTTCTTCCTCAATCGTAGTACTTTTGGGTATGATAATTTGGGTTTCATTATTTTTTCAGCCTCATTGATTTCACAAGATAATATTAAATATCTCTGGTTCATTCTGCGAAAGCAACTTCTAGCTTTTAAATGGCTGCTACACTAACGAGCATACTTATATATGGGTGGCCACTAAGTTCGTTTATTAATTGATATACCGCAAAATACTGTGGTTATTGTACTTGAACCCTAGCTGGCAAATTTCCTCAAACCTTTTTTTTTTGTATGTATGATAGTCACAGCAGTTTGGAGTATAGACATCAAACTCCTCATTTTTTCATGCTCTTTAAAGTCTGAAAAGCTCGCTCAGTTTAGTTTACGCTATGAATTTTCCTGGCACAAAACTTCCTGAAGCACTAACATATGAATTTAAATTTAATCAGAATAATTGCCTAGTTGGAAAAGGAACAAGCAAAGAATTTCTTCTCAGATTTTTCAGAAAGCACTCAAAAATATAAACCAAAATGTTTAGGTTCTTTGATTCTTGCAAAGTCCTGATTGCTGTCTTGTGTCTATTGAGTATTCAACTGCCAGCTTATTTGACAATACAAAGATTCTATTCCTACTGCTTCCACAGGTTTCGATATAAAGATCTGGATACTTCTTTCCACTGTTGCGCTTGATATAATGTTTATACAGGCTGTTTTCTTTAATAAAACATTAACCACTGTAAAAACACTGCCTAAGATAATTTCCATGATGGCAACGTTGCCGGTTTTTGCAATATTAACGTACTCATCAGCAGTTCTCAACGATGCTGACAACTATTCCGAATACCAGAAGCTTCTTTGGTTACAATCTACAGCTCGAAATGTTCAGATTTTTGAGAAATTATATGGACTATATCTCGTCATCTACGTGGCCACATGCTTACTCACACCGTTTTCCTCTTTCTTTCAATTAAAACTGTTCCACAGGCTGTACATATTTATCTCCTATGGATTGGTTTTCGGTATTGGACTCATGCCCATCTTTTTAAAGGCTCAAAATGTCCCCTCTCCACATGGTGGCTAATCCTGTCAACGTTGTCCGTCGTGATTTACATAGCCACGTTTATCACGAATTTCGTGTATACTGCAAGTAACTTCAAGATTATGGGAATTTCAATGCTTCTGGGACTCATTCCAAATCTATTCTTAAGCATCAAAGGTATATTCTTGGTTATCCCCGGTACACAGTTTACGGAGCCTCTTGTGCGCTATTCGATGCTAACAATTCTCAATCTGATCTGGTGGACCATTATTCCAAGCCTCTTTCTCATTGCTCTCCTTGCTGTGATGTTCATTTTATCACTCTGCTTCGGAGTTCGGAGAATTCAACCACAAGAATTGATTCCTAAGCACAAATTAAAAGAATTTGTTTACGGTAGTCAATCTCACGAGACCATACCTGATCTCGAAAATCCACTGCATGGAATTCCGAATCAAACTGAGAATCTAATTGCTACCAATAATAGAGAGGAGAACAACCTTCAAGGAGAATGCTCAATCTGCTGGGAGAATTTTTCAAAGAGCCAAACATTGTTAGCTGTAGAAGGATGTGAGCATACGTTTCACAAAATGTGTCTCCAACAATGGTGTGATCAAGATCCTTGGTGCCCGATGTGCAGAGTTAGCATTGAGAAGGACTGGTAGCTAAAGTGTTGTCAAGTAAGTGAGAAGAAGATCGCCAATGTTATTTGCTTGCACAACAAAACTTTAACAGTGCTAATTTTATTCCCAAAAAATTATATGTTCCACTCATAAGATATAAAATATATAATTGCTAGTATTTATTATTTCAGTATCAATATTCGAGAAAGTAGCATTTCCTCAAGCAGCTTATATCACTATAGGAGTAAAAGAATTCAAAATTCTTTAATAAAGCTCTGCCTCGCTTGGAATACAGATTTCTGAGAGACGTTTTTAAGCTTGAGAAAACGCGACCGTTCTGGGACTATTTCCTCCAATCGTGTGAAGAGTTTTTGCTTTGATGTACTATTCATCGAGAGAATATCATAAAATGCTCCCGCATACATCTTCTTGCTATGAAGATCCCTTAAATGCATTTTGGTTTCATGGATTTCAACTTTATTGATAGAGTGGTTAGTTTAAATCCTTTACTAAAAAGTGCTTTTACTTTTCTTCAAAAGCTTAGCTCTCTCCTCATTATTGATTATCTCTCCATTCATTCGCTCAAGAGTTTCTTGAGGAGTGCCATCTACTTCTGGCAGCTTGTGCTTTGAGCGTACTTGGTCAAGAACGTTTTTTCTTGCTTTGGACATTACAGCTAAAGAATATGGCATTTTTTGTTTTTGGTACTATTGAATTGTGATAAAATTACAATATTAACAACAATAACAACAAATATTACTAAAACCATTGTTTCAAGTGGGTCATCCACATTAGATTTCCTTGTTTTTGGACGCTGTTTCGGCTGTTGCCCATCACCTTCTGTTGCATGCCTCTGAGGCATTTCGCCAAAATCTTCATCGTTCTCGGGAATACTTGCTCTTATGTCAGTGTGGGCCTCTTGTTCTTCATGATCGAATTTGACGTTCTCACATTTGTTTAGTGTTGGGATTTCTTCTGATACTTCCTTGTAATTCGTATAAGGGTTATCAGCGGTCGATTTCAATGAAATTCCTATGAATTCTTTATTTCGCATTCTAAACGGTTGGAATTTTTTTGAAGAAGTTTGAGTCAAAGTCCCAACGTGTGTACTCGCTGTGAGAGGTGGCCCTGCTGATAATATGGCTAAGTTATCCAAGTCGCTATCCATACTATTCGAATTGTATTGCTTGATCTTTAGTCCTTCCGAGGTTATCGGTTTTGGTCCTAATTCTCGCTCTTTAGTTCTAATCTCTCATTAACTAATAGATACCTTTCAAACTTAATAAGGAATCTCTATCACCTTTTGCTGAGTTCCTTACTGAGTCAAGCAATGATAGCGCGGACTTGCATATCATATCCTCAGTTCTGAAAGTCAATACATCACGGGCTGAATTCTTTGATTTGAGCAATGTCTTTCTGGGCTCATCCTTGAAATAATTTTGGGGTTTTTTTGGTGTATCCAGAGGAAAAAGGCTTCTTTCGAAATTGAACAATTTTTGTCTTTTCGGTACAGATTCTTTACAAAAACTATATTCCCTTTGGAGACTATTGTGTACTCGCTGTTTCCTCTGTCTGATGCTTGTCCCTTCTGTTTGATAAACGTTGGCGAGCGCATGGAATTCTTGGACTGTGTGGTCTAACTGCCCAATGTTGGACATTACTTTACGACCTCGATGATTGATCACAGAGACATACCCTGGCGTATAATTCTGTCGGATCATACTCATAAGGTCTATTTTGTCTTCAGAGCGTATTGGTGTACAAGTCTTCACTGCGAAAAAGCTCATTCCGGTTTTTGGAGGGCTTTGAATTTTGCTATTAGTTGAGATACTTCGTCGAATGAGATGAGAGCCAGAACTTTCCAATACTGTGTCTGGGTTTCTCCTGATGTCTAGCTTTACTCCTGTGAGATTATCAATGATGCGAGGAAGATGAAGAGTGCTTTCTACCTCCAACTCGCTTTGTTACGATTTGATCAGTGCTAGGACTATGAGTTATTGCAACGTCTCTCAAGGCACTAGTCATCAAGTAAAATTACTCGCAGAATAAAATTAAATTCTACAGATCGTTCTCACTTTCTTTGTCGAATTTGAATCACAGCACTCTAAGTTGACAATTTTCTCAGCTTCTAATTGGATTAAAATAAAACATTCTCTTGTAAAACATTCAATTAGAAGCTCTCTATACTTGAATTCATTTTTTTTTCCCCACTCTCAAAAACGGCTTTGAATAAGATAAAAACAATGGATCTACTCGAGCCTTGTTTGATTATTTAGTTCGTTGTGAACTCAAAAACAGTTTGAACAGCTGAAATTTAATAATGTACAAAAGCCATCCCCATTTTCAATCTGTTTCTTCTAGTTTTCATTTTACTTTTTTGAATCCTTGCCTGCCTCGCAAGAAGATCTATCGAGTTAATATTTCGAATGAATTCTTTCATATTCATCGCTCTCTGCCACTTAGTTTAATTTGTTTCTCCTGAGACAAGGAGCTCAAATAAGTCGATTTGGCATTTCTGAAAATTTAAACTTTTGTTTAGTTGATGATTCAAATTTAAATGCAGACAAATTTCGATAAAATTATTCCAAGCCTTAATACCAACATGGCCACCGAAATCAACTTTCATCATAAGAATCAAGATATCCCGACTATTCAGTCTACTAAAAGATCAGCTTCTCCTAGAGTATTTTCATAACACAAGTTCCATTTCATTTCATAAATTCTTTCAATCTTGTAGTCCTTTAGTAAAGAAAACGGGCATTACATTGTTACTGAACCCATCCTTCAGCATGCAAATTCAGCGACTCTAAAGGTCACGAAAAGCAAAGTTGCAGTCAACACGTAAAGTGAATCCTCATCTTCAGATTGTACTGAGCATACTCTATATAACATGTAGAAAAGTTAGTCCCCTTAGAAGCCAGGCATTTGCAACATCTCACTATGAATTTACTGGATTTAGCCCGAAAAATTTGAATATACCTAGCTACACGTGTGCATCCACAGCAAATCCAGACCAGAGAAAAAGAACAATTGATGCAGCAGACAGCGGACGCCATGGTGGAACGAAAGCTTCTCTTTCAAGTTGCCAAAGATATTATTAACTGACAATATCTAAGCTTTTCTTAAAAAAGAAGCCAAAGATCCAACATTGAGCAAATCTTACGACGATGATGAGAGGTTCAGGTGAGAACTAACTTTTTTTGTGGCCCATTCAAATCAAAGGTTCTAAGATATTTAACAAAGCATGGAAATGTGAAAAGAATTGAAGCAGACAATAGCACCATATTTGCTGAGCTGCCTCAAATACCTGGGGTGTGGGTCTTTTATCGAAAATACTCCGAGCGAAGTCAAAATCCTGAAAAGTACGACAAATTATTGACAATTTTTCGTTGATTTTGGATGATTATTCAGGCTTAACCTCGATCATAAAGATCTGGATCATTTTCCTCTTCTGGAAGGAGAAGAGAAGCTTAAATTACTCACATTTAAAGGTAACCGGATTGAGAAAATCGAAAATGTGGTTTCGTTGCCCAACTTGATTTATCTCGATCTCTATGATAATCAAATCAAAGAAATACAAAATCTTCACACTGTGCCTACATTAAGGGTGCTGATGATTGCAAAAAATAATATCACTCGAATTCGCAATCTTGAAGCACAGGTTAATCTTGAGGTGCTTGATTTACACAAGAATTTCATCTCGAAAATCGAAGGTGTAAAGAAGCTTGAACATCTAAGGTAAAGACATACGCAAAATCAGAATCGAAAGTTATTGGACATCACCATTAGGATTCTAAATTTGGCTAATAATTCAATAGTCAAGATAGAAGGTTTGGAGAGTTTAAGCAAGCTAACAGAGCTGAATTTGCGATCAAACAAAGTAATCCATTCAAATCAATAGTAGTTATTTGAATTTTCTGAATGAAAACATCATATTAGATTCAGAAGATTGAGAATCTCTCTCCGCTGACTCAATTAGCGAAAGTTTTTCTTGCGCAGAATCGCATAGCAGACCTGAGCACAGTCACGCATTTAAAAAATGTATATGCTTGCAGTTTATATTTAAAAAAACGGAAAAATTGAATAATTTTTGATTTAGTTGAGCAGCCTAACAGATCTCACACTTGAAGAGAACCCAATTTCTATGGATCGAGGAGTTTACTTAAAAAATATATTGACTACTCTTCCAAACCTAAAAAGTCTTGACTTCAAGCAACTCACTTCCCATCTGCAAGATATATCATTAGGACAACTGTCCATCGAAGAATCAAACAAAAAACTGCTAATTTTGGACCAAAGAAAAACCGCTAATTCAACTTCAGAGAATGGATGGTTGTCAGAAATTCAAAATAAAATGAATGGTCAACGGCAACATCAGAGAAACATTTCCCGAGACCAGAAACAAGCGCTTCTTCCTGAAGAGGTTATAACCATTATCTCAGAGCAATTCAAGAGAGAAGTACAAAGAATTCAAGTACAATTGTTTTGTGAAACAACATCATTGATTCTTGGATTTCATAGAGGCTTCAAGCTCAGGGAATTACAAATAAAAGAGAACTACATCGTGAAAGTCTATTGCAGGGTGGGCATGCAGAAATTGAAAAAGGAAACACTCTTTATCTCTACGGAAACTCCTTCGAAGTCGTGCTTAGTCAAGAGAACTTCCAAGAAACTGTTGAAACAGTACATTTTCTTTTCATTTCGGTCTAATTCATTGCGACTGCTTCGCAACCTAGATTAATTTTGAATATACAGTCTTCGATTACCTCGCTCAGTCTAAGTATCTGCAACTGCTGAAGAAATTCAAGAAATTGAAAAAATTGATCTTCAAGAACAACTATTTATATTCCTTTCTTCAAGTCGCTCGACTTGAAGTAAATAAAATTCTTTAATGAAAATATGTTTAAATAATATTTGTAGGTTATCACTTTTGATAATCTCGTAATCCAGAAAAATCCTGTAAACACTTGCAAGCATTTAAGAGATTTTATCGTGTACAGATTTACACAGCTAAAAGACGTAATTTTTATCTTTTTTTACTGCGATTAGATGACTTATTATAGTTTAACGATGAGACTTTAAATGAAGCAGATAGAACCTGCGCCAAAGCTAAATTCCACTTGTTTGACAAAATTTTGCTTATTCCGAATAAAATGTCTGCTGGAGCTAAATCAGGTATTCATCATTCTCTTTCGAAACAACTAGTTTATTGTTATTTGTTCTTAATGAAGAAAAAGGAAGTAATGATATAACGAACGAGAATGTAATTTTATATTTTAAAGACCACACTAAATTTTCTTCCAAAACCAAAATCAGGTTGCCTTTCAATTGTTCAAAAATGTTGTCGCTGAGACTGAAAACGAGATTAAAATACGTACTATATTTGAAGATGTCTGGGAAGAACACCTTAAAAATTTGATTCGTTCAACGCTAAAGGACAATTGCTATAGCTTTAAATCATAATTCAGAAAGTAAGTTATTCATAAAGCACCATCTGATGTAAAAAACTTTTAATTGTTTTTTCTCTCTAGATTCAACTCTCACTTTTCCCAGTATTGTATTTATTGATTTCATGTATGGAAAAATTACTAGAAGAAAACTCACTTTGAGATTCTATCGTGATAGGAGTTTAAATGAATTTTTTTTTAGTGGACAATATTCGAGCATTCTTCGGTTTGGTTATTCCTTCAGGTTTGTTTAATATTTTATCTAGCTCCTAATGAAGATATTGATCTTGTCAGGAAATGGTGTAGATATTAATCAATATACGCTGATGTTCTGGAAAATCTCTTCGTTTGAAACAGGCTTGAGCTCAATATCTTCATTCAATTTATACTCCTGGACGTATTTATTGATTCGATGAGCTATTGGTACGACTAATTCATCCTCTATCAATTTTTTTTTTATCTAGTATACCGAAATGTCAGCAATTTGGATTGGAACTGGATATACGGTGTTAAACTTTTCTTGAATATCCTTTTGATGATGCTGACTGTCCAATGGAAAATCCCAGTTTGGATTGATAATTCGTCCCTGGAGTAATGTTCCTTTCAGTTTTCCTTGAGAATCCTTTGATTGAATTAGATAATGTTATGCTTTCATTGAAAAATTAAAAATATCTTGCCCAAAGTTTAGCCATTCTGTCAACAGAAGCCGTGAAAATCACAGGCTCCTTCGTTTCTGTGATTACTCGAATATATTTAATCGCGTCAGTGTGAGCCTTCCATTGAAGTATCTTTTCAGATCAAAATGATCTTTTGTTCATGATCTCATTAAAAAAAATTATTACCTGCTTTACAGCCATTCCTTTGAAAACAGGTTCTGGGGGTAGCGTGGAGAAAGAAATGTTTGGATCATATTTCATGTCTTCAATCAAATTCTTGAAGTCAACCTAAAAACACGTTGAAATCTATCCTGATCTAACTTCTACATCTTCAATTTTGCTCGGATATTTTCTGGAGTCTCGATAGCTAGGATCGACTGGTTTCAGCTCGGCTTTTTCAAAGAGTTCCGAAAGCTCGAATACTCGGACATAGCCCATTTCATCTCCAACATACAGCAAATATTTGCCTGTTGTGTCATTAAAGTCTTCTCCAAAATAAGAGACCGGCGAAAATTTTTGCAGATTAAACATGTTCTTCCAAGACACTAAGCATTTATTCGCGAGATTGTGAGGACCAATAGCCCACAAGCATACATTTCCAACTATTGAGGATATGTAGGTCGAAAACAAATAATTCTGTGTAATGTGTTACTTGAATCACTGCTCACAAGCAATGGAAAAGGCTCCAAGAATTTGATAGTGTTAATATCCGCCGTCCCCATTTTAAGCTGGGCATCTAATTTGCACCTTTGATAATCCCTAACAAAAACTCATTAGCAGAATTCTTCAGCAATAAGCATGCCAGATTCTAATTTCAGATTCTTTTGCACCAGTAGCGAGCAACCCAAGCCTTTGAGAAAATTTAGCACAAGTAATTTCAAAACCGTGTGCGTTATATATATTCTTTTGAACGCCTCCATTGAATACAGAGTTAGAAGCAAGAAATAAAACATTAAGATACCATGAAGCTTTGTGTTTTTGTTTATCAAATCATGTTCACTCTCTGCTCCAATTGATTTATCAAGTTTTTTAGAAAATCTTCCATCAGCAACATCCAGTCCATGCACGCCTCTCGTTTTCTGGGGGCCTTGATTTGTTGAAGAGTTAGAAGTTTGAAAAAAAAAAAATGAATTGACTCTGAGTTTTCGGGCTTCGATTCACTGAATCGTGTTCAGTGCCTATCCCTCCAGTCCTCGTAAACTTGTTGGAGAAATTTGCATTTTTAATTTCAAGTCCACGCTCATTCTTTGCCTTCGGTTGGGCACCTTAATATCGAAATTGAGTTAAAAATGCATTCAAATCAATGTAGAGAGACTATCCTGTGCAGTATTTTTGCTCATCAAATCATGTTCATTGTGTACTCGAATTGACTTGTCCCATGACACAGAAATAATATTCCTTAGAAAGAGCGAAGAGTAGGAAGTCGTTATTATGTAAATTATCCTTGATGTTTTTTACATTTCGGCGTAGGCATAGCATAATCCAGAAACCTCTTTTGGATGAGGGCTCAGCTCCTTCAACAAGCGTCCTGTAAGTAAATCATAGAGTCTGATAGATCCTTCATGATCCGCAACAAATAATTTCCTGTGATTTTCATTCAAGCACATCGCAGTTATATCGCTCTTGGTGATCTCACCAAGACTTTTCCGGATAGCTCCTGTGGTCGCACTCCAGACTTTGAGAGAACGACCGCCAGCAATATAAAACTCTAAGTTGATAGGGCTGTAAAGTGCACAAATAATGCTATTGTCATCTGTAAATTTAGGATCTTGGGCTTTGGTATACTCTAGCACTTGAATTTTCCGAGCTGGAAATAGAAATAATAAATATCAGTTTCTTTGTGGATCTGAAGTCTTTTTTACTTGCAATTAAAATCTTTTTGTGCCTGGAAATAACTGTCATTGCTTTGACTCGAAGCACATCAATATGATGTGCCAGTATCTGTGTGTTGGTCGTTATATCCCACATCTTGAGAAATCCGTTGATATCACAAGACACCAGCATTCCCGTTCCTGAAACACATGAGACTGAGATCACTGGGGCTTCGTGACCTATGTTGATTTTCACGGCTTCTGTTAATTTCGGCGATTAAAAAATAGTAGTACCAGAAAGCTTGGCTATTGGGAGGTCTATGTAAGGGTTCCATATGTAGATATCAAAGTCGTAAGCAGAGCTTATTAGAAATCTTGCTTCTTTAGCAAAGGTCAGGGCTCGAATGCCTTTCTGATGACCCTTCAGCAGCTTGGGCTCTTCAGAATTGAGCTTTTATATTAATTAAAATAAGCGCAAACTTGTTTCAAGCAGAAAAAATACTCTCAAATCGTAGAGTCTGATTAAACCATCAGAGGATCCTGTTGCAAGTATCCCCATATTATCGAGTATTAATAGCACCGATACTGGTTCTTGAGTTCTATAATGAATAATTACTTTTTTACGACGAATGGGATGTGAAAGAAATTACAAAGGAAAATCTTCGACTAAGACCATCCTGTAGGTTTCTTTTTTCTGTTTGATCTGGTCCATAAAATAGTCTCCATATATCTTTTCCATGTTCCATGCATATATTTTACCAGCCACGTTCGCAGTGAATAATGTGTCGGTGGCAGCATAGTAGGTTAAGAAATTTTGTGTCTCAGGCATTTGGAATCTGCGTTGAAGACTAAATTTTGTCTGATCGTAGAAGTAAATGAATTTGTCGCTTCCAGTGACTGCGAAGCAATGATGATCTTGAATATATTCAACTGATCCCACAGTCGCACCTGTGATCTTCACTTCGCTAAGTTCATTAAACTCAAGCCCATCCAGAAACTTGATAGATTTTAAATGCTCTTCAATGGCTGCTATGATGTCCGGCTTCTCAAAATAGATAATGTTTGAAACATATCCTGACATAATGCTCTCAGAATATTTCTTTTCTACGAGCTCAGCTTTAATTGGATCAGGACGATTCATCTCGTTTTCTTTCAAGATGATGTATACACTCAGCTAACAAAGGTTGAATTACCTTGATCAACATAGAATGTTGAAAACATCTCAAATGTTATTTTGTCATCCCTTAAGGTAAGTGAGTTGAGAAATCATTGTATTTCTGAAATGGTGTACTTATCATCGTCAATAGATGCGAATATTTCGAGAGACCCATAGATAATGTCGTCTTCTGTGAGTTTCTTATCGCTTAGTACAGCTCTCATAATTAAGACAAACTAATAGGAATAATAACGACTTTTTCTTTATGAGACAGGTTTACATATAGACTGTCGAGCTTCGAATTGATTCCAATTTTCTCGAAAAGTCGCTGAATTAAGAAAAAATCACTTGAAGATATCTTCGGGAGCAGATGAAATTTATGATTTCTGGTTGGATCAGCCTCTTCTTGCATTTTCATAAGCATATATTCGCTTTCGTTGTCCTCAATATTCAACCTTTGGTTTCTAAGTTGTTTAGCTTTTTCTCGTTTTGTAGCCCAAAAGCCTTGCTCACCAGTACCCTTATAACACAATTAATTGGCGCCAACCTACATTTCAGTCGTACCTCTGGAATTAGCAAAAAATCAGCCGATTTATCGCTGATGTGTGGATAACGACTGAATCCTTCGCAGAGATCCTTCATTACTGAATTTGCCTCTGACTTCTTCTTATTCGCAATCATTTTGAAACGAAATAAAATTAATCTATACTAACCTGTAGATCTAATCAGCAGACAGACAAAACCCTTCTTATTTACATCCATGAGGCATAAAATAGATCATTTATGCCTAGATCAGGTCGAGGCTAAAATAAACAAATTGGTGGAACAATACAATAGATACTTTTTACATATGACCCTTTCTTTCTCAAAATAAAGTTTTATGCAGCATGAAGCTCATCTTGCTTCAGCAAACCAGAACGATTAGTATGCCAGGCGCCGATAAATTTCGTACAAAGCTTCAAGGATAATTTCTGTAAATTGTATTTGATAAAACTCAAAAACTTATGGTCTGTGTCCGCTACAAGGAACGTCTGCTGGAGACTTCGATTTGAAAGGCAAAAGCTGTGTTTTATTAAGCCCTAAGATACTCAGTTAATAAATCAACTATGCAAACTGATTCTTATTTCATGATGAAAGAATCAATAAATATGAATGAATATTGATTTGTTAAATGAAAAAGAATCTAGGTCTATTTTTTTTCCTCACAAAATAAAATTTTTTTAGACGTATTCTGCCGTTTCTGCTGTGTCTACGCTTGCGTAGGTAGACTTTCTGCTGAAATTATCCGCGTCTTGGAATTCGATTCCAGAATATTGTTCGGTCTTTTTGTTCAATGATGTTGAGAGTGTATCTGCAGTGTCAATTTCGTTTTCTTCAGTATGGCTTGGACGGAAACAAGTTTTAAATGCAGAGAAACCCCCTCCAATCGTAAGCAAAATTATCAAGTAGCCGAAGGTCACCACTCCAACAGCTGTAGAGCCCCATGGGAATCCATAATGATCGGCCAAATATCCGCCAATTTGTGGGCCAATGACGTTTCCTAGCGCAAATCCGGCAGTAAGTAGTCCTGTTATTATGATAGGTAATCAGAGGTGCGTCATTAAGTGGAGGATTTACCTGATATCCTATCAGAGAGTTCATCTTTTGAGTGAGGGAAATGGGGTGCTGCAGCCTTCAACATTTCAGGCATTGCTGGGATAAGAGTGATTGCGCATCCGTAGCCCTGGATGAATAATCCCAGAATTGTGATCCATAATTTTCTACAAAAGTATTCTATGAGAAAAAAGTATACGTATTATATGCTTACGATGGGAATAGACTTGGTGTGGGGCCCAACAGAAATTGGCAGACAGCAGCCAAGAACATTCCAATGTTTATTATGATTCTCTTGTCCCAGTAGGAGGGGAATTTGTTGACAATTGGCATCACCATTGAGTAGCTAAAAGTACCAATGATGAAGCAAGCCGCTGCAACTTCATGCGATAGACCATAATTTAATAGATGTGGTTGTAAAGTTGGTTCGATAGAGGCGATCCCGGCAATCGTGAAAGTAGGAACTAAAAAGGTCAAGAGCAACCTCTATCAATCGGAGTTAATTGATAAATTAATAGAAAGTTTAGTGGTTTTTACCTTGATTTTCAACAGTGAGAAATAACTTATCTGAACTTTAGGTGGTTCGTATGGCTTGTCAATGGGAATATTTTTCCAAAGATAAGGAACCAGAGCAAAGAATAGGGAGCCCAAAGTCAGAAAGACAGAGACATATCCGCCGACAGCATAGACTGCTGCTCCAAAGATAGGTCCAGCCATTAATCCAAGGCCAGCGAATAGTTCTATCATAGCGATCTTGGACATTAGATCCTCAGGATAATGAGCAGCAGCAAAAGCATAAGAAGCTGTTCCGAAACCACTAGTACCGATACCCATAATCAGCCTGCTGACATATGAAATACCAATGTAAAGTTTCGTGTTATCCAAAAACTCGATGAATCCAAAAGTGAAAACGGCTGTCGCCTAATTTCAAGAATTATTGTCTAGGATGAGGTAATAGGAAAGGCTTACTTCCATGATGATTCCAAGAGCCATGAGTCTTTTTCTTCCAATTTGCATCATTTTTTTTCCGAACACGAAGGACAATAAAAAAGAACCAATGGGTGAGGCACTGAGAAACCATTGTTATTAAAGAAACCAAATTTAGAGGTTTTACCCAAATATCATCCCGACTACGGTTTGTGACACTCCTTTATCAATAGCATGTTTTGGATAGAATGGAGCAAGGTTCGAATGAGCTGTGTAGAGGAAAAATGTAATTGTATAGATCGCAATCGAGGTTTTGTCTTTCATCTTTGTAGTTTATTGATTTTATTAAAAATCATAAATTAAGGAATCCTATATAGTTCCGTCCGTTCTGATGAATTCGTGTCAGCTCTGACGTCGATGAGATCATCAAAAAACACCTATTATAAATTGATGTAAATGCAAATTTGCTCCTTGCAAGGAATGAAGAAAAACCTCCGTTCACTTTCCCACTTCGGATACAATTCCAGTTTGGTCAGAGATGGAGATCAGATTGGATTTTGGAGTTTCATATGAAGTCATATTAGCTCTTTTTTAGTTACTCTGACATTTCTGACGACCAAAGCAACGATGAAAAAGAAGCTCAACGGAGTGGAGCATGTAAGAAAGAAAATATTTGTGCCCTAGGGAAGCCTTATTTTGTTTCTTTGAAGCGACCTTATAGTGAAAACCCTTCCTGATAGTTAATAACCAAGACGCAATATCTCCATGATCAGCGATTATTTCGTCGTTTAAAGTTCGTTTGTCAGCCTCTATTCTGGAGTAAGCCTAAGTGCCTATTTAACTTTCGTTATTGAGAGTTGCTAATCCTCTTAATACCCTCCTCTTACATTTTACTTCTAAAAATGACTGAAACCAGTTTGGTCAAAAATTATTAGTATTGAAAGGCTTAAAAAGGCTTCTTAAAAAAAAACCAAATCCAATTTAAACTCGTATTTTTTGTATTTTTGAGAATAATTCTATTTGAAGATACAGTAAAATTGATGAGTTTAGGTGAGTCATATGCCTGGAGTGGTGAATTCAGAGTCTAAAGATCCGATTTCTGTTCTGATATGTAGCATGGCAGTCGAAAATGTTGGAGTATCTGGGATGAATGTCTTTCTCTCCATTTCTCTCCAGTAAGACCTAACAAAATCAAAATGCATTCCAATCTGGTGATCCATGATATTTCCACTATCTTAAACTGATTAAGTCTCAAGATAAAGAGGGATAATTTAGATGTTAAATTTGAAACAAAAGTTAATAAAATCATTTATGTTGTGAGATTTTTGAATAGAATAGCATCTCGAAAATGCCCACTTCCTGCTATTGGGACTCATAACTGAAAAGAGAATTCAGGATTAATATCTTATTATAGAAACTCTGGAAATTAGGGCAACATACAATTGGTGAAACCTATTCAACTTCTTAAAACACCTGAGATGATAGTAAAACACCATGATTAAACAAGATCCTCTCATGTAAGAAGAGACTAAATTTTACAATATCTTTGATTGAGTATTGAAATTCTTGAACTAAATCCATCATAAAACTTTTCCCATCACGTTTTTCTTTCCTTTGCTCTTTAGTCGACCAAGGAAGTCAGCCCTTTCTTTATCATTTACATTGAATAAAGAAAGAAGGACTTTCAGTAACTCTGCAGCATCCTTCCTCCTATGGAAATTAAAAATAATGATCCAAGCTATATCAATAGAAAAGCTCAAATTAATTACTCTTCGGCAAGATTGTCCAAAAATTTCATAAACATATTCTTTAGGTGCTCCTTTTCAATCATGAAATTACTGATCTCTTTATTTTTCGTTTGAGCTTCAATAATTTCTTGCTTTAAGAGTTTTTCCTAAAAAGATATTAGTGGTCATATTCGATTGCAAAGCCAATTACTTGCAACATCAACTTTTCCTGTGTACTCTCATAGTCTTTGATTTCTGCCACCAGCATATCATTTAGATTTTTGAGATAAGCATTGGTGTTTCTTAGTTCCTCAACATCAAGATGGAGCTTTTCATTTTCTTCTTGTATGATCTTTAATTCTAATCCCAAATTATTAGTAGCTTTAATTGAACTATCCATCTTATTTTCATGTATCGAAGATTCCTAAGACAGAATGAAAGTAAGAACCAGTATTGACCCAAGAATTTACATTAAGGAAGGCTCTAAGTTGGTCTTCATCAATTGCTCTTTGGTCCAAATCAAACTCTGTTTTACTGCTCCTGCTTTTCTTCAGTTCGCCAATTTCGAAGAGTTGATTATGTTCAAATTCTTGGACTTTCTCTTTCAACTGTTCATTCTCTGCGTTTATCTCAGCGTTCATTTTCCCCAACTTGTCCACTTCAACTTTTAGACTGATGATCTCATCTTGTTTTTCCTCATACTCCTTTAGTAATCTAGAATTAATATATTAGTAATGAGGTATCTATCTAAACTAAATATTAATACTTTTCGAATTTAATCTTCCAATCAAAACTTGATTTGTAGTTCTCGACTATAAGCTTTAATTTGGAAAAGAGTATGCGTTCACACGTTTGTACATCGTCTTCAGCTGATATGATTCGCATTTCATCGTTTATCGCTGTTGTCGGATCCAATTCGGAAATGATTCCATGAATGATTGTATCTATTTTCAAAATCCACTTCTTAACTGTGCCAGAATCATTCTCAGTCGCAGTTGCATCTTGCTTATCTGACCCAGGGCTAAGAACTTTTGAAAGCCTGTCGTCCCAGCCTCTAAGTTCTTCTTGAAGCTGAAGAATTGTCTTCTCTTGAGATTCTATTACAGTGTTCTTCTGTTTAATAACGGTTTCTCTTTGCTCCACGTTGAGCTTCGCTTCATCGAGTTTATTTTGAAGTTCGGCTTTCTCCCTTTCCAGCTTCTCAGCTCTTACTTTTTCATCTTTAACTGATACAAGCGCTCGTTCTCTGGCCTCTTCCAGTGGCTTTGTTTGCTCCTTTAGTTCATCAGCTCTCTTTTTCGCTAAGTTGAGCTCTTTTTCAAGCTTCACCTTTTCATCTTTTTGCTGTTCTAGTGCCTCTAATAACTTTGAAAATACAAGCCTCGTAATATCAATAAGGGCTTCTTCCTTCGGACTCTCTAATTTTTCTTCTGGGACGAAATCAAGTAATCCTTTTTCTTGAATAATGTCGAAAAGTTCGTCGAAGATGGCCGCTTTCACTTTCTCATGTTTGAGGATTTCCTTGCTTAAGTCATCAGAATGAAGTTTCTCATCTTTGAGTTCTTTCTCCACGTCTCTCAGCAGTGTCTCGTACTGATTGAATTTGGTATAGGCAGCTTCTTCCATTTCTCGTAGTTTCTTCTTGACGGCAAGAAGCTCTTGGTCCTTGTCGACGAGAGCTTGTTTAATTGAGGATTGATTTTTAGATTTTTCAAGGTCTTTCTGTTGCTGGAAGTCCACAAACTCTTGCTGCAGAGAAATCAATTTACGACTCAAGCTTTCGATTACTGAGTCTTTATCTTTTGCTAGCCCCTCCAAGTCGAACTTTCTTTCTTCTTGTTGTTGCTTAAGAGCTTTGATGAGTTGCTCTTTCTCGTTTTGCAATGAAGCTCGCGCTTCTTCCTTCGCTTTCAGTTCTCGTCTAACCACTTCCTTGTCTTCTTTAAGCTCCGCTAACTCGGTTTCTTTCAAATGTAATTTCTGCTCTAAGGTTGAGTTTTCTGCTGTGAGGGTGTCGACTTTGCTATTGAGAGTTTTTTCTATTTTTTCTTTGGAGAAATTTGCTTCTTTGAGATCATTTTCTAAGCGAGCTACATGTTCCTTAAGGGTGTCAACCTCGGAAAGATTCTGACTGGAGTTTTTACGGGCTTCTTCTTTCAAACCCGTGTTCTCTTGAATGAGGCGGGTAATTTCTTGGTTTGAAGTTTCTAGCGTTGCTGTAAGTGTCGAAATTTTAGTTAAAACAAGATCGCGTTCCTTTTTCGCGGTCTCAAATTCTTTTTTCAAAGCAATGTATTTTTCGTTTACTCCCTTGAGATCTTCAAGTGATTTTTGCGTGAGAGCAGTTGATTCCTCAAGGTTCTTTTCTAAGGACTGCTTCATCGACTTTAATTCCGATATTTCAGTCTCTCTCTGTGCTAATTCATGGATATGCTTCTCAAGCACAGATTGGTGCTGCTGAAATTCTCGCATCAAACCCTCAATTTGATTTTGGTAATCATTTTTCAGACGTTCAATTTCAGCCTGGAGGTTTTGTTCATTCATCTTAAACTGCGAAATTGATAATTCTAATTTTTCTATTCTGCTTGTTTGAGTGTTGATTACATTGTGAGAATCATTCACCTCCTGTTGTAGATTTGATTCACTTTGAATGAGTTTTTGGATGCTATCTTTTAGTCTGTCGGTCTCTTCGGCTTTGGTCTTTGCTTCCTCCTTTAGCTCGGTAATTTGCATTCCATTCTGCTCATTGATGGCCATGGCTAGTTTAAATCTTTCAGAAAGCTGATTGTATTCGCTTTTTTTCTCTTCTAGCTCTGATTTCAGCAGCTCTTTTTCGTTATTTTCACTGTCCAGCCTCTTCCTTAACTCATCATTTGCTTTGTGAATAGTCTGGTTCTCTTTCTGACTACTCATTACTTGCATTTCCATCTGTTTTAGAGATTTTCTTGCATTTTCAAGTTCCGTGGCCAAACTTCCTAGGCTTTGGTGTCTTTCATTTTCCCCAATTTTGAGCTCCTCAATAGTCTTCTGCTTGAGATCAAGTAGATGATTCAGTTCTCTAACTTTAGCCTCGTGCTCTTTCGTCAAACTTGCCTCTTCTTCCTGCTTAATCCTTTGTAGAGTGGCAACTTCTTCTCGAAGAGTCTTTATTTCTTGCTCTCTTACAGCTAAAGAGCTCTTTAGTACTCTAATGTTCTGAGTGTGCATCTCAATTGCTTCGTTAAGAGCTTGATTAGTGCTTGTCAGCTCTGCATTCATTTTAGTTTGCTTTTTCAACTGGTCAACAGCTTTATCTCTCTCATCCTGAGTAGATTGCAATGCGAGTTGCAGCTTTGCATGCTCCTGGCTCCATGATTTCTCCTTTTCAGTGAGGGTCGATGTATTGTTTTCTTTCTCCAGCGCCAATGCTTTTTGAGTGCTTTCTAACTCATTAATTTTGTGCTTCAGCTCGCTATTCTTGCTCTCCAAATGTGTTATTTCCTCGTTTAGTTTTCGGATTAAAGATTCATTTTCCTCCAACTTTTTCTCAAAAGTCAAGCGCTTGGAATTATTTTCTGAAATCTGATTGTCTTTTTCAAGTAGTAGGTTTTCAAACTTTTTTATAGAGTTTGTATAATCTTCTATTTTGGCTTTGGCATTCTGAAGCTGTTCAGAAAATGTAGTACGGCTTTCATCAGATTGTTTCTTTATATTGTCGATTTGGTTTTGGAATTCTTTGACCATTCTTTCAGCTTCCTTCTCAATTTTAGCCTTTTCATGAATCAGAGCTTCAGTTTTCCTGTTTGCTGCTTGCTCATTTTCTACCGACTGTTGCAATAGATCTTCTGTCTCTTCCTGTCTTGCTTCAAGAGTTTTAACTTGCTCGAGAAGCACATCTTTTTCAGCTTCTCTATTTTTGAGGCTTTTTAAAAGTTCCTGATTTTCGTCCTTCAGTTTCTTGATCTCTTCATGAGCATTATTGATCATTTTCTGGAGGTCTGAATCATTTTTTGCTAGATTTTGGAGGTTTTCTTTGAATGAAGCTAACTCCTTGTCTTTGGAGGCTATCACATCTTGGAGTTGATTCAATTGTGATATATACTGATCGCTGGTTTCTGCAGCCCATTTTAGTCTCTCAGACAGCTGGCTATATTCTTGTTTTCTGTCTTCAAGTTCAGATTGCAACTCAACTTTTTCATTGCTCAACTGACCCACCTGTGTTCTTAATTCGGTATTAGCTTGGTGTAAGCTAACATTTTCTTTCTTAGTGGCAGATAATTGAATTTCCATTTGATTGATTGATTTTCTTAGACTTTCATTCTCATTAATGAGATTCTCCACACGTTGTGACTCAGTCTCTCCTCCTGTTCTGAACTCTTCAATTTTTTTCTGCTGGGTCTCAATCAGTTTATTCAACTCAATGATTTGAATTTCTAGGCGTGCCTTGTCCGATTCAATACTCACGTAGTCTTTAGCTTGCTTTTCTAATGTTTGTTGCAGTGATTTCAACAGAAGTTCTTTTTGATCAATTTGTTTTCGTTGAATCTCCTCAAAGTCACCAATATGTTTTTTAATTTCGTTCAACTCTTCGTCACGTTCGAGCAATTGTCTCTTAGTTTCGGCCTCGATTTCTCGCCTAGATTCAGCAATATAAACTTCAAAAGCTTCGATGAGAAGATCAAACTCTCTTTTTAAATATTCAGATGTGGTTTTTTTCTCTTTCATCTTAGTTGAGGATTGAGGCTTTAATTTTTCAAGAGATTCGTGAATCAAATCGATCGCTTGCCCTAGAACAGCATCCTTTTCCTTAATTTTTGCTTTATATTCCATGTTTTGCTTGCAGAGTTCTGAAATCTCTTTCTCATATTCCTGAATCTTATCTACACTTTGTTGCAAATCAATATCTTTAGAAGTCAGTGCTGCTCGGATCTCCTCAAATTCAGTTCTGCTGATTTCAAATGTATTTTGATCTTTTTGCGTTCTTCCTTTTAATTGCTCTTCGAGTAGTCTGATTTGAGTCTTGAGCCCCTCATTTTGACTGTTCGAGTTCTGTATGGCTTTACTGAACTTCTGATTGTCTTCCTGTAACTTAAGATTATTTTCTTTCTGTTTCTTCAACTCTGCTTTCAATTCTTGAATTTTGGTCTCACTCTTCTCCAGGGTTTTGCTTTCAGCCTCAAGCTTTCGAGTAAGTTCTTTTTCGAGCACTAGTTTTGCAGCAATGTCGGAGTTCTGTGATTTCAATGCTTGAATTTCTTTTTCAAGAGATTGATTCGATTGCTTGAGTGAGCTATTTTCTTCTCGGAGACTGATAAATTGGCTATTGAGACCTGAAATTTGATTTTGAAGTTCTTGATTTCGGTCTGAAGTCACTCTTTCTTGTTCAAGTCGACTCTTTTCTTGTGCAAGTTTCTTATTTTGACTATGCAAATCGAGCGCTTGTGTACGCAGAGCCTTATTTTCAATATCGAGGATTCTAATTTGGTTTTCAAGTTTATCTAACACAGACTTTTGCATTTGAGTTTCTTCCTCAAGTTGTGATTTTGAATTTGACAAATCAGTGATTTGAGCCTTCAAGTTCAAATTTTTCTGGGGAGATTGGTCCGACAAATGAGCGGAATGATTTTGGTTTCTAAGTTCCAACAGCTCTCTACTAAATGATTCCAGTTTTTCATCCAAAAGATTTAGAAAATCGCGCCAATTTCCTCCTTGAGAATTAAAATCTGCAACAAAGAATTTCTGAATAACGCTGCAGAGGCCCATCTCGCACTCAAGTAAATCTTTTGCGCGGCTTGGACTCTGCTTTTGCTCTTCTGGCTGCCTTGAAAACAAGCTCTTGCTACTCTCCAATTGTTCTTTGAGTTTGGAAATTTGCTCCTGAAGTAACCTCTTTTCCGCCTAAGTAAAATGTTTGTTGATTTTAACAATCTTTCACCAGCCAGCTTTACCTCATGCATCTCCAACTTTTCCTTGTCACTTTGATTCATTGCAGAATCTTTTTGCGCTTTCTTGAAAAACTCCTTTTTCATAGCGGAAAGAATATCTCTGAGAATTCCCAATTTCTTTTTCAAACCTATTTCCTTAATCTCATTACTTCGAGCTCCAGCCTCTTTGCACATGAGATCTACTATCTGCTCAACATCTTTCAATGCCTACATATTTTCATGAATTTTTGTCTCCAGCAACATAAAATTTATTCACCCCGGAATTTTTCAAATCATCTTTTGCAAGAGTTTTCGCAAAATCTTTTAGCTCTCTCAGTTTGCTTGTAAGCATTTTGATCTTTTCTTTCTGTTCGTTCTCTCTTTTGGCCTTACTTTCTTGGTAAGCTCGAGCATCTGATAATAATTCTTGATATTTTTTCAGAGAATCTTGCAACTGAGATTCCAGATTTTCAATTTGGACATCTTTCCTTATCATAAGATCTGTAGTGATAATAAGGACTTTTAATGCAAAGTTTTGGAAACAAAAGCTAGGACCTTTAAATTTCTCGAAATTTTCTGAAGTAAAAGGAGTGTTTTTGATATTTGAAATCTGTTCAGCGGTGAGAGCCACAAAATTTTTTCTCATCTCTTGAGGCATTGACTTCCTTGACGGGCTATTTTCTTTTCCTTTGAATATACAACATAATTTAAATTAATAAGCCATGGTAAGGGAACATTGCATTACTTAAGAAATCATCAAATTTCTTCGTGCGTTCATCTACCGTAGAACTCAGTGGGGTGCTAAGTTCTTGCTTTGCACCTTCGGGTTTTTGCTGACCTGATTCGTCCTTCTCACTGCTATTTAGCTGATCAACTAATCCTGACTCAGCATCAGCAGTATCTTCGGCAATAACATTCATATTTCTGCTTCCTGATTTCGTTCGTGCTGCTACTAGATCAATCTGTGATTTGCCCTCAAGCTGCTTCTCGGTTTCTATGCTTTTAATTAGCCTCTGAACATTGTCTTGCATCATTTTCAGGTCGCCTTCCTTAGCTTGCACTCTTGTTTCCAGTTCTCTGATTTTCATTTCTTTCTCTTGCTCTCTTGAAAAGTCTACGCTATTGTTGCCTAAAATTGTCCTTGGGGTGGTGTTCAGCAAGTCTTGCATATTATGTAATTCTTTTTCTTTTGCTTTTAGAAGCTCAAAAAGTTGTTTAAGATCTTTTTTCCGTTCGTCAGCCTTTTTCTGAGTCCTCTTACACATTTCTTCGAGCTTGCTCTTGTCAGCGAGCGCTTGAGCATATGAGACATTTATTTCTGCAAGTTTTTGGCTTAGTGTTGTATTCTGGACAGTCTTTCCTTTGTAATGCATCTCCAAGTTCGCATATTCTTTCTTCAACTCTTCGTATTTTCTTTTCAAAGAATCAAATGCGAGTTTTGTATTATTCTCTGTATGTTGTGAGAATTGATTTGTCTCTTGCTTTTCTGCTCGTAATCCGTATGAAATTTCATGAGATCTTGTATCTTTTTGAGGAGATATTCTTGGATCCTCGTCCTCAATTTTTTTTGAAGAATGCTTAAGCTCTGTTTTCTGGGCCAACTCTTTGTTTTCACTTTCTCCTTGACTGTTGACTTTTCGATGCAGCTTTGATTCTGCAGATCCCTGCTGCTCAGCGCTCATATCTGACTGAGATTCTTGCCTTTGCATTTCTAGGAATTAGCTGGAAACAGAAGGTTCATTGAAAAAATTTACTTTCATTTTGGGATGTGTAAACTATCTCTTGAGTGTTCAGAGCTTGGGGACTCTGCGCTAATCCAGTTTTTGGCCAAACGTAGCGAGTTGCTCCAGAAGAAGGAGAATTTCCACGTGAATTCTTTGGAGAGGGCGAGCGGAATGTAAAAATGTCAGGTGACATTTCAATCTAGTTGTTCGTTAATGTAACAAGAGGAGGTCGGCAAAAGTTACTAATTCTTTGAAAACAGTCTCGACATATCGCTTGTCTTTCTTGTATAGCTCAACGATAAACAAATACCCTGGTGCACTAGAATTAGCACACTTTAGCAGCTTATTTGAAGACGCAATCAATCCTTTGACTGCTGATCGGAGTAGCTTAATTCGATGAGAAATTGAGCTGTTTGAATGAGAGTCCTCTCGCACAGGGCTTCTCTCATGTGTTAAAGTACCTCGGCTAGTGTCACGGTTCCTGTGCTGTTCTCTTGTCATTCCAGGAGGACTTGCAAAACGCTTGCTGAAGAAATCTTTTGAAGATGCTGCTTGAGGTGTTGAAGATTTGGTGTTAAAATTGTTTCTGAATGAGCCTGAAAAGGTTTTCGAAAACATATTGCTTTCCATACTAATTGCGCTTGGCGAATGTAATTTTGGTGGCCGAGATGTCACTGAGAAAGCTTTCTTCTGGCTATCTGGGCTTTTCAGATCCTGTTCTGTTTCTCTAGAAGACGGCGCTCCTTTCATGCTCGTTTCTCTAAAAGTAGCAACAAGCCATTGTGAGTTGATGCGAGTTATTAAACAAGATCAATACTGGTTTTTAGGACCTTCGATGATGGTGTCGAGTTTTACTTGCAACTCTATTAAGTTATGCTTCGTTCCAAATGAAAATTCGTCTGAAGCTTCCGTTAGTTGATTAATCAGGCTTATATTTTCGTTGATCGAGGTTGACACGTGCTTTACATATTCAGAATGTGTATCTAAAGAAGCACTCATTGTAGATTTTGTGGCGGTCCCAGATTGATTTGCTCCCACTTTAGAGCGAACAAGCAACTCCTGATGATTTTTAAAAACACTCATTGAGTAATAATATAAGTAAGCTACTTGTGGGAGCATGTCAAGAGAGATTCTTGCATTTTTTTTCATTAAAAATAGAACCTTCTCAGAGTTCTCTGTAAACTTTTTCAAATCTTTCTGAATCTGCTGGATCTTCTGCTTGCAGTCCAAAATTTCAGGTTCTACCATGCTGGAAGTTTTTTTTGCATTCAATTTTTGGATTTTGTCTTGCATTTCTTCCACAGCTGATATATTCAATCAATTATTGCACCAGATAGCGCTAATTATATATATCTTACTTTTGCAGCTGTAAAGAGCCATGTCAAAAATTTGCTTGGCACATTCATTTTGAGCCTTCTCAAATAGAGCTGAAATTTTTTGGTTTGCTGCTGTCGTTAAATTATTGCATCTGTTGTAAGAAGCAGGTTAGTTGAGGTCAAAATGGATGGATTACATTTCGTCTATTTGAAGAACTTCAGCGCAGAGACGAGTCTCAGTATTCAAAATTCTTTGTACAAACTCCTCAATTTCGATTCTAAAATCTGATCCTGCGAGCTTATTGCTTAGCTCTGTCTTCTCTGCTTGTATGAAGCGGCTGATGTGAGCTATTTCTGAATCGAAATTTGCATTTGATCTATTTATTGCACGTATCCGAGCCTCCAACTCTTGAGATTCTCTAGGCAGTTCTTTGCTTCGTCGATTTTCTTTAGCTTTAAGCTCACTTGCCTTGAGGTTCCTCTGAATCAGATCTATGGAGAATATTTCGATAATCAATAGCTTCAAAAATATTTTCTAAATACCTTGATATTTCGAAGAGACATCGTAATAATACACGGATAGGTTTTCAACCATTTTTTCGATATCTATAGGAAGAATCAGCACCGAAGCATCCTAATTTTACTTTGAAATTTTGCTATCTCCATCCTCTCGACAGATCAATGCTTTCTTTTCAATCTTATTGAATTTAGATTAATTTGAAAAATTTCAAATAATGTATCTTATTCCTCTGGCATGATTAACGATTTTAACCCCCCTCGTCTTTTTACCTTTAGAAGTGAATAAATAGAAGTAGTGAAATGGTCTAAACACTTTCAAATTGAGTTGAAACTTCTGTCTTGATTACACACAAATCTATCTTCGCAATTGCTCAAATAAAAACCTAGTATGAAAAATTTTTCCAAGAGAGCTAGCACTGAGTCGTAATCTTGATTTGAGTTGCAAATTAAAGCCTAATTCTGGTTCAAATTCTGTTAAAACCTCTGGTCTATAATTTAGCAGCACTCTGAAACGGCTGAGAAATTCTAACCTTTTGATTTGACAAATCATGAATTGAACTCTTCATTTGTTTTTTCTTGTTTTTTTTGAAGCACATAATAAGCGTAATCGCATCGCCTCATGTGAGGGAAAAAAGAAGAGCGAGATTATTTATTATATTTATTTCTCATTTCAATTTTTGAGATTTTAATTATGAATCAATTGTGAATTTCAGAGAAGAAATAGAAGACAAATGAAGAGCTGCTCTAATTGCCTCGTTAGAGCTGGGTTTGAATATTTTTCTACCAACACCAGCAATCTAGCAATATTTTCAATGTGTGGAAATTTTTTGCAAACAATTTAAGCAAGCTTCCAAAGAAAATCTGTTTTAAACTTACCTTGAAGAAAAGCCAGTATTAATAAAACATCAATCTATTTTTTACAATCGCCCTCTCGAATATTCAAGCAGCATCTCATTCTAAAATGTACAGACACGAATGAATGAAGATCTCATCAATACATTTATCGAGAGTGAATCTTTGATAAAAACTTCATATTCCTTGTAGTATCCAATAAGAAACAATCAGGGAATAATATGTCATTATGATGATAAATCTAACTTGACAATAATTTGCCGGTCCTTTATTGATTGAAGTTCCTTTTTCCGTTTTTCTTCTTGTTCTTCTTTGAATTTTTGTTTTTCGAGCTCAAGCCTTGAAAGCCTTTTTTTACTGTTTGCCATTAAATCACCCAAGCTTCCAAAAAACTCTGGGGAGAGAGGTTTTGCTTCTTTTTTCGGTAAATTTTCAATATCACTTACTCCAAAAGGTGTTTTTCTTGAAGCTACTTTTTCCTGGGTGACCTGATTGGTGTGAATTCCTGGATCATTTTCCTTGTCACCATCGTCGACAGCATTGGCGGTCTCAGCTGAAGTTTCTCCCTTCTTTACTTTTTTACAAAGAGTGGGTTCAAGGAGTTCATCCGCTGTGGCGTCTTTTTTAGGGGGTGAAGGGTTCTTATTGGCGATGGACACTTTTGCTTTGCCCATATTTCGATCGGAAAGATTCGTCTTTGCCCAATCAAATTCACCGAAAGCTCTGCGTGCTTCTTCATCGAGCAAGCGGAGTTTCCTAACTCAAATAGTGAGGAATAAAAAATATTTGTTAGAATTTACCTCTCCATATAAGTTTCTCTTCTTGGAGAGCGACAGACGTCTAGTCGGCTAATATTTGAGCTCCTTGCTGAGACATTTTGATTGGATGATTCTTTATGATTTGAAAATTTGGTTTTCTTTAAAGAATCAAGTTTCTTATCCATGTTAGCACTTTCGAGATTATCTTTAGAAATATTTTTCTTCGCACTGGATAAAGGTAGGTTGCTGTTGAGTGTGGTTTCCATATGCTGTTGCTGCTGTGTATAACGAATTCTTTTTGATTTTTTTAAATTTGAAATTGTTTATGTAATGATGTGAAAGTTGACACACAACATTAAACAAAATTTTCAGTCTTATTATAGATTAAAAAAAGTCGCGAACACTCTCCAAAAAAAAACTTTATTAACCGAACCATTCGAGCTTTATTATCATGAATTGCTGTGAAGTTTTTGGCTAAACAAATAAATTAGCTTAGACCTATGTGCGTCGTTGTCATGGCTGCTATTGGTCCCACATTCATAAATCATCAGCCTCTATTCATTAGTCAAGCCAGTATATCCATTGAGTCTAATTTTTCCAGATAATCAAACTATGCATAGGAAGTTTAAAACTAAAAGGAACTCGAAATTTGAAGATAGAGTGGGTCTTTTCCGACTCGGGTTTCATTCATGAAATTCTTGCCGTTGGAAATTGAGGCAAGTCAAAGTTCGATTTTAGAAGTGCTTTTTTCCTCTACTGCATAGTACTCTCACAAATCTCCCTAACCATCCCATGAACCGTATATTTCTAAGCTTACATTCGTGGGAAGTATTAATTCTCCGGTTTTAATCAATAATCTTGAAAAGCTTTTGAATAGAGATCCAGAGGAGTTCTGAATGAAAAGGCTGCTTGGTGATTGAATCTTATGATTTAATGAAATAAGAGACAATCTCAATCCAATGATATATATATACTTCTATATAAATATTTGATGACATGTAAACTAATGCAGGCATCGTTTCTTGAGTGCTTAGTCGAAAGCTTCTCCTCCCCAAAAGACGAGGAATTATTTACACTTATCTGATCCGAGTTTCAGTTCTCTTATCTTGAGATTTTTATACACAATCGATTTTGGTGTGTACCAATTTCTTCCATCATGTGTTTTAAGCTGTCGGTCAGAGTCCGTCTTTTTGAATCTTAATTTCTTCAAAGAGTCTTTAGCAAGAGAGCATAGTGCTTGCTTAATCTTTCGCTTGAGAACTGGAGTCTGATTTAGATAATCTTGCTGCTTTTCAATCCTCTCCAAATGGTGGAGTACGATCTGAGTCGCATCTCTATAATTTCGGAACGTATTCGCAAGCACTACAAATATCAGTAGCAGTGAGAAATACCTACATAAAGTATAATTGTCAGCATGTTGTCTGAGAATGTGTAATACCTAATAGTTGACTTAGAATTTTGCTCGAGTTGGTAATTGATTTCTTTGAACTGACTAAACTCGATAGTGAAGTAGAGAATGGACCGTTCCATAAGATAGTTCAGAATAATAATCAGCAAGCAATAAATTCTTGCTTCAGAAAGTTTTCGAAAAGAAGTCAAGAAAAATGTCACTATTATAACGAAAGCATAATAGAGTAAGCTTTGAACATCGAAGAATTGGCTGATGATCCAATATTGAGCTTCTTTAATTCCAAGAAGTTGAGTATTGAATGCGTGAAAAAAACTTGCAAAGATTGTTCCTTGATCTTGAAGGTTGGACAGAATTTGACTGTAAGAAGAATTGATCTTAAGATTTAAGTCTTCAAATTCTTTGTTTGTGCGCTATAATATTCATTTGAACTCAAGTAATAAACAAGAAAAACGATGTTACGTTGAGTTGAATTGCCGTTTCTTTGGTAAGTTGCAAATTTTCTTTCATCCAAGCGTCTAGTTCACTTTGCATAGAATACATTTCAGCAGTTTTTTCGTAATTTTTCGACCTACGAATGTTGTTATTAGTGTATTTTACATCTCAGCTGGACTCTCGAAAAACAATATAATTACATCACGTCAGAGAGCTTCGCGGAGTAGTATGATAAGATATTAATTGTGCTCTCAGTTGTCTCTTGCCAACTAAGACTTCTATAATAGAAACAAATCGACTGGGAATGAGTATAAAAAGCTGTATAGGTGTTCCAGGCGTCCCCTGAGAGAGCGGAACTGCAAATTGAGAAATCTTCATCAGGACGACAAGGATATGTGGGTTTGCTTGATTTGAGAAGATGGCAATTTGTAAATTGCAATGCCAGCTGCAAATAGAGTCAATTGGATTTTGAATAGAAAATTTTGTAGATATTTTAGGTTTACTCTTGATTGTATGAGGTCGTCAATATCTCGACACTGCGTCAGCAACTCTTCTACTACTTTTTGAATGCAAGAGCTCGATTTTGCAGCCCTCAAATATTTCTCATACTCATCTTGATTCCATGAGGCAAAGAATAATAGAATTAAATAAGAGTCTTACCTTTTCCTTTAAGAGTGATTGACTCCCCGAGAGTTTCATAACGTGGTGCAGAGAGAGTATGTAAAGAAAGGATCATCGAAAGCAAAAGAAGAAACAACTTTGGCATCTATAAACTTGAAATTCAGCGGAGTTTTAATTTGAATTTGGATATAACTATAATATATCAGTTAATTAAGTAAGAGCAGTTCCCCTGTGAAAATTGGCACCAAGACAATCGAGAAAGTGGTTTCGAAAAATTGGAATCCATTGAAACCTTTAGGATCAGTTGAAACATTCTTCTAGTACAGATTAGAAGATCACATTCAAGACACATAGGCTAAGATATTCAACCAGAGGTAAGATTTTCATGAATTCTTAAATTAATCCATAAATCTAATCTACATTGTACTCCCGCAAAATAAAAACTGCTCATAACTCAAAGAATATTTTAGATCCATGCTATTATTACAAAAGAGATCAGCAAGATCAAATTACGATTTCACAGCTTGAATCAGTAGTCTCGCTGCATGACTTCGTTTGTGTATTTAATGGGAGAAGTATAGCATAGAAAAACCGTACTTTTTATTTCTATAGATAGGAAAATTCTTTACCACGCAAAGAGATTCTTTAAAAACTCTTCATAAAGAATTAAAGGTTTCTATAATAATTATCAGAAACTTAACGGGACTATGGAAGCTTCAATGAATGTCTCGAGTATGAGAGTCGAATATAAGCAAGGAACCCTTGACCCAGATTCCGTAGAAAGAGATCCATTCGCTCAGTTCAAAGCATGGTTTCAAGACGCCATGGATTCGAAGTTATTCCGTGAAGTCAATGCGATGACAGTAAGCACTGTCTCCAAGGACGGGTTCCCTTCTTCAAGGATCGTACTTCTTAAAGTGAGTTTCACCTCCACAAATGTTTTATCTAAACTAACAATCTTCCCAAATTCTGAACCAGGAGTTCGACGAAAAAGGATTTGTGTTCTATACGAACTACAATAGTCGAAAATCTCAAGACTTGACAGAAAATCCGAAAGTCAGTCTGCTATTTTTCTGGGATCGGAGAGATCGGCAGGTGAGAATACAAGGTAATTATAACCAATAATGTTTATGATATATCATTACATTAGGCATAGCTGAGAAAGTTTCTCAAGAAGAGAGCGAAGCTTACTTCAAAACAAGGCCTAAAGGTTCAAGAATTGGGGCTTGGGCTTCACAATATCAAAGTACTGAAATTACTCGAGAGGAGTTAGAGAAGAAATATAAAGTGAATATAGTTGCAAAAGGAATCTGATTAATACTCTGGGAAAATAGGAGCTTGAAGAGAAGTACAAAGACACTGACGATATTCCGAAACCCGACTTTTGGGGTGGATGGAGAATTTCGCCCATATCATTTGAATTTTGGTAAATACTACTTTTTGTTTCGAATTTTGGTATACTTGTATTATCATTTGTAGGCAAGGGAGAACTTCGAGACTTCACGATCGTGTCCAATATTCATTGGACTCTGAAACGCAAAGTTGGTCAATTAAGCGCCTTTCGCCTTAAGAACTCCATCATTGTGTGTTTTTAGCCATAGAAACCTTCTTCTGTGGAGTTTTCTATAGCCCTATCCTCTTTGTTTGTGTGTGTCTGTAGAGTCATGAAATTCATTACATCTTATTTGAAGGGCTGCATGAAGATTGCCAGCGCCTTTGCTCTTAATGAATTTTATCGAAGTAGATAAACGAAGTTTCTCATGATTACCCTGTTGAGATGATAAAAGAACGAGAGGAAAATAAATATTTTTGAGCTTATTATAATCAATAACTTCCTGGTTTGTACACTATACATTTCCGATTTGTGAATCCACACAATTCGCAGATTAGTTGATTATTAGTACCCGCAGCACCCGTTTTTCTGTGTCTCTATGCTTCCTTTTTCTCGGCAAAATAACAAAGAAAGAGAGCGGGTATACGCACCATCTCTCATCTGCTTTACCCAATTTTGACGTTAAGAAATCATAATGTTTACACGACAATAAAGGCTACATGATAAAGTAAATTTATGAAAATCTATATCTCTGTCACTTCTGGAGTAGAAGCTAATTGAATATATATTTATTCAAGAACTTCTTATGAAAATCGCTTCTGACAGTGTCATTAATAAATCTCTTCTTGTCCTTCGGTTCAGTTTTGCTCTGATTTTTGAACACAGTATCTTCAAACCATCTATAATAATTTTGTTACAGTCCGGTGCATGTTAGAATATATAATGAATACTTCTTCTTTAACGAATATTCCAAGTTATTGATGAGTGGGTTTGCATTCATTATTTCATCTTTTCTTTGAGTTTCAAGGGCTTCTAGTCGTTCTCTCTCCTATTGAAATTGGTGTAAGGAAAATCAAGGCAAGAAAATTACTTTGCGTTTTTGCTCTTCTTCTCGTTCTTTTTTGACTCTTTCATATTCTAGCAGAAGTCTTTCGTTGTCACTATCCGAGTCATCATCGTCGTCCTTATCTTCACTTGTAGATTGAGAAAGTTTAGATACTTTCATCGCTAAGAAAGCTAGATACCTCTTTTTGCTCGAACTGCTCTCACTTTTTTCATCATCGGACTTCATAAAATCTTCATCGTCCTCATCTTCTGGGAAAGGGTTCGCATAGTCATCTCTGGACTTTTTTTTGTGTCGAGGGGCATCTTCAGATTCATCATCAGAATCCTTTTTCTGCTTTTTGCTCAATTCGGGTTCAATTTCTTTCAGATCCGGAGCTTCTGGTCCTTGATTTTTATCATCGAGATTCCGAGCTTCCCTTCTTTCCTTCTTTGCAAGGGCCTCTTCTTCCCTTCTCAACAATTCGGCTCTATACTGATTGCTTTTCGGATCAATGTCTATCTGGGGTCTCTCTTTCATTTTGGTTTGGCCTGGAAGATCTTTTGCAGAATATTGGCGACTAGGCACATACATTTTGCTGCCTCCTTGCTCAGAACCTCCCACGGCTGCATTCCAAGTAGGTCTATGCGCTGTTGTCATTTAAACTGATCCCTGCATGACAACAAAGACAAAAATATTAAAAAGGAAAAATACATGACATTTACGCTTTCAAAAATTATTGAGTTTTGGAATTATTTCTTTTTGCGAGTGAAAAATATTCAAATTGAGTTGCAAATTTCTGAATTATAGTAGAGTTTTTATTTTTTCATTGCTCGTTTGGGAATTTGCAGGAAGCTGAATTTACTTAAACTTGGAGCTTCTTGAATCATGTCAGTTTAAACATGAATGGAGTTACAGATAATTCTCTCATCGTTAATAATTTCCTCGAAAGTCTTGATCACTCTGCTCAGTTGCTTAAAGTTGGTCAAAAAAATTGTGCTCAAAATTCTGTATGGGTTTCGCCCAACTATTAGAAAAAATAAAAGTTTATATGTTATAGTGGGGATGAATAACTGGGCTAATTACAATAAGAGACTCGAAACATGGCTCTTGACCGCTTCCATTTTATTCGTCACTGTCCAGTTGACTCAGAGAAATATATTGTAAAGGTGGAGAGTGCCACAATCCAATTCAACGATAATATTTGCCAATCTTTGATTGCAACAATTTAGTGGGATGAATATGCAGAATATGCATTAATTTATGTCTAAGCTTCCAATTTTCAGCGGCTTATACTACTAATTAGTCATTTGTCTTTTAAAATTTTTTTGGAGGCAAAGACAAGATAATGAAGCTTCCAGAAGGTCCTTATCAAAAAATAGCACAACCAGATTTCTTTGAGTCCACAACGACTCGCTTTTGTGAATATTTCTTTTTCAAATGCTCGACGACATCCTCAGGAAAGTCGAACTTCTTGTTGCAAACAGAGCAAATCCCAATGTACTTTTCTCTTTTGCCATAATTGAATGGGGAGCAATGGCAGATAAGGAAAGCATGATCACAATTGGTTTTAACAAATTTTGGCATTTTGCCACAAATGCCGTATTCTTTAAGGGTTTTGCCGTCTTTTACTATATCTTCAGCTTCAGAATTCTTGAACCATTTGTACATGAACTCTGTCCGAATTGTGTACTTCACCCCTGATATCAACGGGGAACCAGGGGAGGCTAGGAACAAAACTTCTTCGGTCACTGGGTTTTTTTTTTTGTTGGATCATCCCTCGAAGCAGAAATAAAATTAAGACGCTAGAGATTTATAGTTATTCGAATTAAATGAGAGACGTCACGTCACAAGCGACAGATTATTATTGTCAAAACTTTTTGGGCGGCGTAGCCAGTAAAAGTTTGTTACATGTTCTCCCTTTGAGGAACCTTCGTGCAGCCAGCCCCTATAGCACAAATAAATTAACTTGTAAAATCAACAATTTTCATTACGATTGTCTGAACAAAAGAACTTGTCCAGTCTTCGGATTATATCTGAATTCACCCTAAAAAATTAGTGTAAGTTTATATTTCATGAAATTCGTGCCTACTTCTGAGAAGCATTCGTCAAAAAAAGTAGTTTCTCCCCCTTTCATTTCCTCATTTAGTTATAATTGAATTGTAATCACACTACCTTCGGAGTTAGTGCGAGGGAACTTGCCATCGCAGTGTTTCACGAATTTGTTGCCAGGTTCATCATATTTCAAAAACCGGAGTCTCTCGTTAATTTCTAGAAGTATACCTCCTCTCGGAACGAGATTATTGAGCCTTTTAAATAAATAGGTGGCTGTAAGGGGGTCGTCTATCATTACACGTTTGCTATCTTGGACATCCTTAGCAATGATTCCTAGTATTTTTTTATTTATTTTCTTTCTCTAAAATTTGGTACCACTTCCGATGCCTGTAGTCAACAATGCATCACCATAACCTTCTTCTTCACTCAACTTAACAAGTAATTTTGCTTCTTCCTTAGTAATCACATCACTGGCAATCCAAATCTCATCTATAACAATTGTTTGAAAATCTCGATTTCCTCTCGATGGAATGGGTGCTGAATTTTCTCCCAATTTGATGAGTTCTTCGAAAAGATTCCTTTTTGAAGCAGCTTGCGCTTACATGATATGTATGCTCTGTGTTGGAAAGATTCAATAACAATGCAAAGTGAAATATGATTTTGAAATCAAACTTCCACCAACACCGTAATATAGCAGCTCCTGAGAGATTTTCTGATCGGAGACTTCAAAAGGCTTTTGAACCAGCTTCTGTTCAGAAATTAAGATGTGGTATGGCTTTCTCTTTTTTTCGGAAAAATCAACAATTATAGGGTAAGCTCGCAACATTCGGCAATTGGAGCTGAAGACTGATTGAAAACAGCAAAAAAAGGTATGGATATTTAATGATTAGATTTTATGCTTCTAGAGCAATTCTCTCTCTCTATTTGCAAAATTGAAATTCTACTTGTATTCCAGGAAAGGAGTAAAATCGCCCACATTGAATGTAAAATTATGACGCCCTGTGATGAATAATTAACGCGATGAGTCCTACACTCTCATTTTCTAAGATTATTGTAATTCTTTATTAGTAAGATTAAGCTCAAACTTAATAAAATTCTGAATTTTTTAGAGCTTTTGGATCTTCAGAATACCGCTCAATAAAGTTCAGACACTCAGAACTTATCAACAAAATAAACTTGGAGTACATGGAATTGCATGGATGAAATTAAAATAGAAGCCACAGACAATATATTACTCTCATTATAAACCGACTTGCTTGGATGCCCAGGAATCAGCACCACCAATCGCAAAAGCTACAGATCGACCGTCTTTCACCTCGTTTGTTGAAACAAGCGGAGTTGAATGAATTTTAGAATCTAAGAAATCTCTCCTGAATGTGGAGCCTATGTCAAAAATTCATAAGTCACTATTAAAAAACTTTAAAAAATTATGATATACCTGTCTCTCCAATTTTTCCTTTCTGTATATCACCCATCATTCGCTCAATTTCTGTTATCTGGTCCAAAGTAAAGAATTGCCTATCATCCAGATTAAACACAATCAAAATGCAAAATTGCTTACTTCCTGAAAAACATGTCTTGGAAAAAATTTTGAACAATGCTCTTTGCCCAATGGTCCTTGAATTTTTGGAAGAGATCTTTGATGCAGTTGAAAAGATATTTTCTTGTTAGGAAATTTTTGGCTTTGGGAGAAATCTGTAAAATTACGAGTTAGAGTTAGGGAAGTAAAGGAGGTTTTTACCAATAGGCTTCTCAATTCTTCTGTTAATTCATATTCATACTTGCGCCTTTTTGTCGGCTCAACAATGTCCATTGGAACAGGTTTCGCAATGGAAGACTCATGAGCTTTTTTTGAAAGCTTATTCCTGATTGAATCCAGTTTGCTGCTTTTCTCCTCTTTGACTTGAGCATCCGTCTCTCTGCTCTTCTCAGTTTCCTCCATTCCTCTTTTTAACTTATCGCGGATCGATTCCACATCAGGTCTATCTGCAGATATCTCCTTTTTCTCAGCTTCTTTTGTTTTAGCATCTTCAGCTCCTTCTGGTTTCTTTTTGAGTTTGCTAGCAATCAAGCTCGCCTTGGAAACTTTTGGTTCATCTTCAGGAACTGGATTAATTTCAGATTTTGTGATTGAATCGTCCTGTTTTTCTTTATTGTTATCGGTCTGAATAGGAACCAGTTCATATTCAAAAGGGAAGCATTCAGCCTCTGCATTAAAAAGCTTTTCACAAAAGTCGAGACTCTCTCTCATCAGTCTCACATTGTTGCTCAGCTAATGATGATATAACCAGTTAGGAAAAGGAAGCAACGTTATTGAATACTTGATAAGAATCATCTGTAAATAATCTTCCATTTACTATTGATCCTAACGTCCAAACTTTGAAGAGCTCCTCCCTATCCTTGTCGATCAAGATTGAGTCAGCATTTTTCTTGCAAAGTTCGAAAATATCTGTTAATACCCAATCAACAATCTGTTCGCAATCATGGATTTTACCTGCGACTGCTATTTTTGCTTCTTTTGTCATGTAATTGTCTATGTTCTTCATGATTCTGTGCAGAGTCTTTTGGAGAATTAGACATAATTATATTTAACAAAAACTACCTCAAAGATGTGATCTGTTTCAAGGTCATTGAAATTTGTTGTGAACAATGTCCGGATCATCTCTAGTGCTTTTTGCGATTTCATTGGGTTGGAAAGATGGTTAAGAATTTTATTCAGAGCTTCATGTGGTTTTATATCTAGTCAAAATGAGCTGGATGAAGAGAGAAGCTTTAAGTACCTTTATTAGTTCGCTCTTTTTGGACTTCTACAGGTTTTGTGAGTTCCTCCTTCTTTATCTTTTTGTTCACATACTCCTTGAAGTTCTCTTCTATTTGTTTCTATGCAATCAAATCCAAGTCACATTTTCCAATCAATTGTCGCTTGTAATTTACCTTTTCAAACTTCAAGAGGTTTCTATCAAGCAATCGTTCTGCTTGAGTCCGCTGAATAGACTCTCTTCTTAAGTTTTCGAAAGACATTTACGATTTCAATTTAAAAAATTTTCTTATTATAAAGTGTTCTCAACAAGCCAAAATTTTGATAGAAGAGTTTATTTCCTCTAGTTGAAAGAAGAATGTAAGCAGCGCCAAACAAATTTGTTGTCGTCAATTTCGATGAAGAACCTAATGCAAAACTAATTGAAGAGCTGGGAAAAATAATGTAAACTATAAGTCATTTCTCTCGTTGCTGATGGGAAAAGTAAATAGCCATTTTCTATCTTTCAAACGTTGTCTCCATGATATTATCTATTAAACATTGTCATATGTAACAGGAAGATTACGAAAATGCTAAAGATCCTTTTTTTGTGTACTTTAATTTTGTTTCCAAATCTCAGCAAACAATCTCCATAATCGCTCAGTTGTCAATAAATTTTCTAAATCAAGTAGCGTTTGATGCCTCTTCTCTTTCCAGAGAATTGATTATTTGAATGTTAGCAATAGAGATTTTGTTTTGTTAACTCATTCTATTTATTGTATTACATGTCTTCTTAATGGTGCCATTATTGCTATTATTACATATTGAAGCAAAATTTAAACATTCTTTTCACATTCAATTGTCAAGGGATAACAATATCTTTTCGCATTGTCTCTTCCTCTCCACTGAAATATCCAAAAGGAAGTCAGTTTTTTCCTCGAGGCCTCAACATCTCCTGACATAAAGTGTTGCTCTCCTCAACGACTCTTTAACGTTTTATTTTAAATATTTCTTGTGAAGCTCTGGTTAATTTTCTTTTCCTTCTTCTTCTGCTTAAGTCTATCTCTCTCCAAGTATGTATATTTTAGTAACTCTGTTCCTGACATTAATTGATCTATACAAAGTCAAGAGTGAGATCAGATCCCGACTTTCAAAATGTTATACCTGGTTCTTTGAGTGGCTCATCAGGTTTTACCCCTATTATTAGAAATTAGTCGAGGAAATAATGTTTCACTAATACTCAGGAATTGGAACGGATTTTCTGTAATTTCTTTGGGCACATATTCCTTGATGTTTTTTCGAGCATTTTTGATGTTCATAGTAAGCTCTCGAGAGAAAGCGTCGGCCTAAGCGATGCGAAGAATTGAAAATGATGCATACAAAGTAAGACTACTTGTTGATTTCCTTTTCGGATAATGTCAACGATTTCTGCAGGCTTGTGATCCTTGGGAGATAAAACTTTTACCAGCACCTTAAAATAATTGTATCCCATTCCAATGTTTCTTCCTAAGTTTCTTGAAGCTATCGGCAATTCACCACCTTGATGTACCCTCATAAGTAAGTCATTTAGATTTGGGGTTTTATACGTAGACGGAACGAGGCATAGACAGGTACACTTAGCGCAGGGAGTACGACATAAAACATAGTGCTAAAAAAGCCCATTCAGGTTCACTTTTTCTGTTGTTTAGAGTATTCCTGCTTTCAAGCAAATTTATTTTAACAAACGAAATTTTAATTAGAGTGACCTTGAAAACTAAGCAAGAATGGCATCATTTTTGTTTCCAATGATTCATTGATTCATGAATATATTACTTGACAACACATCAAATTAAAACTGTGATATTTCTTACAATTAAGGCAAAGTTGTTCATTCACACATTAAAATAATTTGGGGTTGCACTGCATTGAAATGGTTTCGTTTGATTTGATGTACACTGATCTCAAATGATCACTTTGAGCTCCTACTTAATGTTAATTTAACAATAGAACAAAATAGGGACTTCTATTCATACTTTTTTAAATATCGAAAACAATATCTCAACGGAAGAATCTTCCCTTATTTGCGTTTGTCTGAAGCAACTTTTACATGAAGAAAATGTAGTTTATAATTGAAGTAAAGGAGTTTAAGTTGACATTTTTTCCCTTATTGTGTCCAAAGAGCAAAAGGTCCTTTGACTTGAACAATTCCTCGTGTGAGTAATCAGTGTTCCTCCAAAAACTATTTGAAATCGTGTTTCAATAATCGAATAAAAAGAGGAATAAAGAATGGTTGCTATTGGCGGCCTCGAAATCAAAGATGTAGTTTCATGTTCCGAGTGTTAAAAACAAGAATTTTGGTCCTCATGAAAATGCCTATATCTTCCGTGTTGAATGTGATGGCAACAAAATGATCAGAGAATATGAATTTATGAATGCACCTACTCTATACAAACTTGGAAAGTTAGTTGTTGTCGAAATTGGACGGGCTGTTAGTTTTTGCACAATTGTTATTGGATAACTATGTGTTAAGAACTGATCGGAATGAGGATCTAAAAGCTATATAAAAGAAAAAAAATCTTTAGAGTTCAGAATTTTGTATTTAAATAAAAAATCGAAATGGGAAAATTCAAAGAATTCCTCGGTAATCCCGAAAAAGTTCAAACGGCACTTCGAGAAGCCTTCGAAAAATATGAGAAAGGTAAGTCTGGATTCATTGAAGAGAAGAATATCAGCAAAGCCATAAGAGAAATTTGCACAAATTATGTCGATGAAAATCCACCAGCAGATGCCTTCGACGACCTTGACGACACAAGTGACGAAAGATTTGACTTCGAGCAGTTCTCCAGAATCGCTTCAGATTTCTTGAGCTCATTCGAAGCAGAGCTCTAGCTCAGCAGATGTACATCTCATTATGAGACCTAAATAAAAAAAGGGTTCTAAAACATGAAAACTAAGAAGACTCATTCTAGTAACTCAGCTATATATTTGACTCGTGAACTATATCCCATAGCATCACTTTGAGAAAATTGATAAACCACCGACTGATCAGGATTATTATTCCGCATCATGTAAATCATCTGATCTGTTTTCTTTTGCACATTTTTTGGTACTTTGAAGAATTATGAATGAATCTTCAATTAATAATTTCTAATCTCAGCTGCCAGGTTTGATTAGCCAAAGAGAAACTATGGACCAAAAGGATGAAATTAAGTTCACAGATTTGAGTATGGTAAATAAGAATTCTAAAGCAAAGTGTCTCGGTTTTGTCTCCAACGAATCGATACTTTGAAATAAGCCAAAGCTTCACGTAGTCCTTAATAATATTTGTAATACTCTCGTTGAATTTTTGCTTCTTTCTCAAGTCATAAACTGCCTTCGTTCAGATATTTCTTTTCTCCTAATCAGTACTTGTTCATGAGGAGTTTAAACAGATATCTCAAATTCACACTCACTTTTTTTCAAGCTTTCATGATATTTTGTTGTCAAATAAAATATATAATTTAGAAGAGGAAAAAAAAAGATATGATTTGCACCCTAAAGCGTGTAAGACCAGTGCAGCTCATTCATGTGGCAAGAAGGTCGTATGTTGAGTTTGATAATCCAGAGAAGATAAATCTTTTCTTATTCAAAAATAAGAAAAATATTGACAGTAAAGAAGCCTTTGCCGAATTAGAGAAAGTTTGCAAGGAGAATGAAAAAGTGCAACTCTTCAAGGCGAGAGGGTTTTATAAAGCGATCTTCATCGTTACAAGATTTCAAGTGTTTGCATATTGTATTGGGATCGGACTCTACACTATGTACATGATTTATAGTCGGCGTCATGAAATCAATCCAGAAAATTATGAGTACTTAAGTAAAAGCAAAAAGGATGAAGTTTACAAGAAGAAACGCAAAATGATTGTAAGCGCAACACTAGCTGTCTTAAGCGGGACATTGGGAACATATCTCACCTTCGCTTTTGGGAAGAGAATGGTTCATTCCATTTACTGGCTTCCACTGCAAAGAAAATTTGAAGTAAACTACTACAATATGCTGTGTATGAAGAAGCCGTACTATGTGAATTACGATCAGATCTCTCGACTCTCAAAGCCACGCAGATTTGATTCGACTATTATGTTCGAACTGAACAAAGGTACTAAAGACCACAGATTAATGTCTACACATGGCAGTGGGATTTGGCTAAATAGAAATCTTTTTGAATACATTATTGATAAAAAGCCATAATTTCAAGTGTGTATAAAATGCATATATCAATCTCTGTGTTTTGATTGTTGTGTGCTCAAGTAGTAGTGTTGTGTTGCAAAAGACATTCGGGTTAATCTTTCTTATTCGACAGCATCAACGATTCCAGCGTCTCCGATCTGAAATAGACACTCGCTTTCAGGAAGGCAAGGAGAGTCATAGATCCTTCAATAAAGTCAGAGTTGTGTTAAGTTGTGTTTGAATAAGCGTTTCTTACTTGCATATCCTCTGTTCTCCCTTTCCTTTACGCAGATACAAACGGGTTGTACTCGCATGAGCGAGAATGTTTCCACCAACAGGCTTTTTAGGGTCAGCCATAAAAGTCATTGTTGCCCCTGGATCCGCCATGACTATAATCCATATAGATTCGGGTGAGATTAGACAAAAATGAATCTACCTTGATTTGTCATAAAGACTGCTACGTTGAATTGCTCTGCTAATTTCATCAGCTTGCTCAACGTTTTCCCGAGATGATTCTGCCTTTCTGACAATTCTCCACGTCCAACAAAATCGACCCTGAATAAAGCCATGATAGAGTCGATAATCAGGAGAGAGAAAGTCTCCTCAAACATCTTTGCAGCAACAAGAGTCAGTAGTGTTGATTGATGCTCATGAGTATAAGCTCTGGCCACAACTATGTTATCAAGGACAGACTCCGCATCCAACCCGTATCTTTCAGCGATTTTTCCAATCCTTTCTGGACGGCTAGTCAGAAAAATTATAAAATATCTCACTGCAACGAACATAAATTACAAAGTGCCTTCAGAGTCGATATAGGCCACCTTCCCGTTTCCCCCACCCATCTCTTTTGGCAGCTGAGCTGTAACACAAAGAGTGTGGCATAATTGTGTTTTTCCTGTCCTAAATTCTCCGAACACTTCTGTCAATGCCATACTTTCAATCCCACCGCCAAGCAGCTCATCGAGCTTCTTGGACCCAGTAGTAATTTTAAGCACCTTGTTTCTTTTCTGCAAGACCTCGTTGCCGGTAAGAAATCCTATTGTTTCAAGTTTTGCAGCAGCTTCTTGCAGCTTCTCAATCTTTGCATCAGAAATTCCTTTGACATTTAAAAGGTCTTTCTTGGTGGCCATAATCAGAGACATCACAGTTGTGTAACCTAATTTCTCTTCATAAGTGATAGAAAAAGTCAAGGTTACCTGAAGCTTTGAGTTTTGTAAGATCAGCAGCGTTAATTCCAAATTGTTGAAGTTTATCTATCTCATTAAAATTAGGAGACTCTTCCTCAGATTCGACTTCCTGTTTGATTTCTTCTTGTTGCTGTTGTTGGTTTTTAGCTTTCATTTTCTTTACAAAATTTCAATAATAATTATTGTATCGATTTGAATTTCACGGCATAAATATCAGAATGACACCTCACTACGAGACAGCTAGCTCCCTTTTAGTGTGCATTCGAAAGTATCTTTGAGAATAATTCAATTTTATGTTAGTTTATTTTGTTGACAAAATTTTAAAATAGCAATTATCTTGTTGGTAGGGGCATGGAAGCGATAGCGGAAGTGCCCAAAACCCCGAAGCAGGGGCCGTTTTCATTGGTCAATATAAAATCGAGTATAAGAGCTTTCATATCTCAAATGGTTATGGTTTTGATAGCCAGGTGATAATCATTGACTCATTGCATGTATTGAGAGAGTGAGCTAAGTTTATCCCGACTTTAACCAGAAAAATAAGGAAATTTTTCAATGGTGTGTCCATGTTGAAGTAGTTTAGTAGTGGTAGTTACTATAATTATGAAATGACAATATAGAGATATCAAAGCCCTTCCTGAAGATTACCCCTCATTGAGGAAAAATTGAGAGAAGTTTGTTCTGAATTCAGCAATCGAATCTCCAAAAACCTCAATGGATGCCCGCCCCAGGCAGACATTTGAGCTTGAGCATCAACTATTTTCAATTATTTTGCTTATTTGCAAGCTGAAATTTTTCAGGAGATCCACAATGTGATTGCAGCTTGCAATGGAGATTCTTTTTTTGTTTCTTGCTCTTCCATATCATATCGGCAGTAAAGATTTTATGGTATCGATTGATTTTAGAAAATTTGATCCACTGAAGTAGTTTTGCTATGTCTTTATTGCTCACTGTGAGGTAGTGTTATGATTTAATCATAATAAAATGACTGAAGTTACATAGAACAATATTCACTATGATATTAGAATTTTTAGTTTGCATTACTGTTTAATCGAGTTAACAAATAATCACAAAGTTAATTAATAATTGTCAAAATAAAACCAAAAAAAAATCCGTAAGTAATCAAGGCGATGGTATTGAGTATCGATTATAATGCTGACAGATGGTATATAATAATAAATAAAGAAGATTTTAGAGTATGGGTACTCTTCTTCGACTAACTCGTAAGCCATGCCTGTAATTGAATATAAAGGTTGTATTTTTGGTATGCTTTGGCTCAATTTGGTCAGAAAAAACTGTGGCCTCAAGAAAATTTGTCTAAGGTAATTCAACAAATCTTTTTGGTTTCACAGACTGTGAGTTAAAACAAAGCAAAGATAGTATTTCTTCAGCGAAGAGGTTCTTCAAAATTAGTTAAATTTATGCTGAATAATTTGTAGTGTGATATTGATACAGAACAAAGGAATCCTCAATTAAAAAAAGAATATAAAGGTCATCATAAGAAGCAGTAATCAATCTCAAATTCTCACGTTAATTCCTTCACAAAAGAAGATTGGTATAGTTTACAAAGTAAATTAAATATTTCGACATTTTTTTAAGCCATATTTGGCTAGCAAACCTCAAGATTCAGTCTGCTTTTACGTGATGGGTAGGTAATAAGCAAGCATCATATTTATGTGAACTATTTTTCTGTGGATGTTGTGTTAGAGTTGAAATATATATTGCCGAAGCAAGATCCAAAATGCATATATGAAAAAAGATTTATTTTATCTTTCTGATCAGAGGGCGGCGATGAAATGCACAATATAGCAGAAATAATGAAAAAACTTCTTTTCATGTTAGTTGGATTTCGATTTAGATCGGCCAAAAATTCTTGCTTTGATACTTTCATAGAAATTTTCTAACCTTTTGAGATATCGATCTATTCTTTTTCTGAAAGCCGTCGGCCCAGTCTGACTCTCATTCTGAAGCGTAATTATCCTGAGTCTCTCCATGATGATAGCGATGAATGTTGAGTTCAGACTAAAAAAGACCATAAATACGATAAAAACTATGAGAACCATCGCAAAGCTTTTATTTGTTTCTAATAATTCGTTCCTGGCTGAGAGGTTATCTAAAAAATTCGAGACATAAATGATGAGAGTAAAAATATTCCAGTACTATGTGAAAAAATTGAGAAGAGTCCATACAAAGCTGCAAGCACCGTGTAGTAAGTTTTGTGGTAAACTCCCCAGACTTGTATCGTAATTATTGAAATTCCAAATAAAATGGCGGCCAGGAGAATTAGATAGTAAATTAAGTCCTTATATGACTTTGTATATTAGCTCATGAGCAATTGAAATTTGCATTGAATATTTACTCCTCGCATTATTAGTAACAAGAGCCGAATCGTCGAACCGAATTCAAAGGTCATGATAAGCTTTAGTGTCAATAGAATCAGTGCCCAGCATTGAAGTGCAATTGAAGTGTCATAGTTCTCTCCATAATCATACAGTTGCTAAATTTGATGTTGAGGAGCTCAGATCAAACAAGGTTCTTAATTTACCTCAAATTCCGTTGAATTTATGATTTCCGCCTTCGATTTCGAAGGTACTTTGTAGAACAAAATGAGGGATGTGAGAGTGAGAGTAAAAATTAAGAAATTAAATAAGTTCGAAAAGCTCGTTATATATCTCCAATTTCTCTTTTTTCCACCCCGATTCCAGACCTTGGTTGCAGATGTAAAAGGTAAACGGAACCCATATCTGTCGATCTTACGTGCAATATGAGAGTTCCAAACACCATGAGAGTGAATATCGTAATCTTAGCAATGTCAATATTGAATAGAGTCGTATCGTCATCCTTGTAGTTTAGCTTAAAGACTTGAATAAAAGCATTCGGTTCGATGACTCCAAGATAGCTGATTTCAATTAACTATATAGAAGTAGAGTTTATGTGGCATTATGTAGAAAGAAGTTTGAAAATACCTGAGTGAACTGGACAAAAAGATCTCGATCCACTTCGTATAAGAGAAAGGAAACTGTGATGGCCCTAGTTGCTTCATCGAGAAATTGCTCTTGAGTGAGATTAACTACTAAGAGTCTCAGATCTTTGTCTCTGCGCCAATTTGGGGAATAAAATTTTCAGAAATCAATTGATCAACCGCATATTTACGTTGTGTTATAGAATTCAATCATGTACCCACCACCTCCATAGTCCGAAAAAACACCTGTAAGCTGATGGACAGAAATTTAATTTTTGTTAGCAAAAGGGCTTTTATGTTACTGTAGGGAAATCGGTCTCCGATGAGCTTTTATGCTGCTGAAAAGTTAAATTTCCATAATCGTCCGTAGCTGTTAATAGATGTCAGTAACATTTATGACAGGCTTGCTACCCTTAGTTGCTGTAGAGTAATATCTCTCATATGGACAAATCTCTTGACTTGCACCTTCTGGCCTAAGGCAATCTTGCCTTTTCACTCTTGCCTGCCAGCAACCATCAATAAAAAGGATGGAATGACCGCGAGCTCACCTGCACGATACGTTTTGGCCCAACAACCAAGTACGAGTAAAATTGAGGTTCAGTCTCATATTTGCCCGTGGCATTATTATAAATTCGCACATAATCATAGTAAGATGCAATATTTTCGTAAATAGAATCGAACCCACGGAGGTCAGATAAAAAACTATTGCATTGAAATATTAGAACTTGAGCTTGTATGGAAGGAGATCCAATAACTTACTATTTTTGGAAGATTGGTTGCTTTACAAAAAAGCGATCAGATGTTATGGTAGATCGTATAAGGCTGGCCCACATTAATGCCTATTTAGTTCGTTAGGTGTCTGAGTAGAAAAAATAAAAGAGCTGATGTATTACCAAAATTGTGCAATACAATAGCAATGATAACGTGCTTCCTTCTATCCGATCTAATCTGGCTTGGGTTCGTGTTCCAGTTTCGGTATAACTCTAAATAATTAGCTTGGAGCGATCTGGAGTGCGTACTTCCAATCCAGGCTTGGCTTCAATCAAATTGTTAAAATTTTCCTGTAATGCTTTAATCGTAGAATCATAATGATCCTCCTCTTTAATCTTCTGAATAACTAATATAATGTGTTGATGCAACTTAATTTTTTTTTGGTCTGACTCATCGATATATATACCATTGACCTGAGGCTTTGTTAGCAGTGCCAATTCGGTGTTTTTAGGGCGAAAAATCAGAACTGCAGAGCCATAACTGTCGTTTTTGAAGAAGCTATTTATTTTAACGTTTCCTAGCAAAGACAAATCGTTGTTATCAATATCTGTCAAAACCCAATTGCTGTTCGTTGTTGGTATCCCCTGTCAAATTTTGGTAAAAAAGAAAGCACTTATTGCTTACATATTCTTCACAAACCATGCGATAGATATCATCGAATGTTGTGTGGTCAGACAATCTAATGATAGAGGATAATGTGTTATTTAGATCTCAAAACAGCTTTTCATCTTACGAGAACACTTTTAGCAAATAGTTTTTAGCAGCATCTCTCTCGTTCGGATCCGTTGGATCTCTTTCATACTAATTTTAAGTTCATACTATTAGCACTACCCATTTCTTAATATTGATTACAAATCTAATGCAGACTGACTGGACACTCATTTCGGATTTCTTCGTCTTTCCCTTCTCGCCACTATGTGGAAACGTGAATATCATCACATACGATTTGATAATTCAAACTGTTTTATTTTGAATATGAGACGATTGATGTGTCTCTGAAGGTTTTCGAAGGTACTATTGTGAAGCTCTCTCTCCTTAACAGTACGTTTATTCACACTCGCACCTCTCATGTCCTACAAAAAATGGGTATCTTTTTTTAAAATCTGGTATTATATAAACCATGATTGCAGCTTTATCCCTCAACTTCCGCTCCAATTCTTCAATTTCTGAATTTGTTTGGATAAGTTCTTGATATCTTTCTTCAAATTGAATCTTGTCCAAATTAATTTATTCGTGACGTTCCAAACAAATACTGAGAGTCCTTTGTATTCATTTTCAAGTTGGTCTTGGAGATGCTCAAATCTTTTGATCAGCTTGTCGTTTTTTACAACTTTATTTTTCCTATAATGATATTCTGCCTCTGCGGTATATCCGTCAACTTCTTCGTCTTCCTATTCGAGCATGCAGCAATGGAGAGAATGAGTTTTACATCTGTCCTTAATATAATTAAATCGTCTTGACGCGGCTCTCCATAAAGATTGTCTCTCTTCTTCATGTATTTCAAATAAATTTGCTAAACTCAAGTCAAAATTAGTAAAGTTAAAACAACTACTCTAAGGACTCATTCGAAATAAATATGAATGAGATAGTAGCAGAATTCAATGTATCAGTCAATTGGCAAAACCCCTCAAACATAGTATAAAAAATGAATGATTCAGGAATTTGACTAAAAAATCTCCTTTTACTGAAATAATGATTGGCTAGTTCTTGCTAATTAACCAAAAATTGAAATGAAGTTAAAAAACTAGGATCTCAAGGTTGTGGTATTTGACTAAGAAATCGCGCATCATCTATATGGATAGCGTACATATGAGAAGTGAATTTTTAAATGAGATTGAGTGAAATATAAAAATAGCTCCAGAGCTAATTTGAAGAAATTGAAACGTATTATTTAATGAATTCTTTTTCGAAAACTGACTAAAAGAATTCTCACTTTTTGATAGGGACGTTTTAAGAGCAGAACATATTTGATCATTATAAGTTAGGATCTTCAATTTTCAAACTTTTTTTCGCTTGACAGTAAATATAGGTTCTTCAATGGGATGAAATTTGCAAGCAAGCATATAGAATGAATCTACATCAATCATCTTCTATTTCCCTCACATTTATTTAACATTGATTCTTCCAGAGAAATATACAGTTTTCAATATAAGCAAGTCACAAGAGACTCTTCTCGTTTCCCTCCAAAGATCTCCAGTATCTACTATTGATATTGCCTTACCTGTTGAAACTTGAAGGTCAGATGGTATGTGATACTATGGGCATAATCGCCTCTTTAATTGCTCGAAGGAGTGCTAGCAAATTTTCATCAGTTTACCTTATTATGATTAATATGTATTTCAATGTCTGCAAAAAAATTTGCGAAGTTAGTTAGTAGTTGAAGGCGAACTTACTCATTTTTTCTCTAAAAGCGTTCAAAAACATCAAAAACGAATTTTTCCCATACATGATAAAAAGCTTAGGATTTTTTTAAAGTTGAAAGAGATAATTGCCTTGAATGAATAGATTTCTTTTGAGCCATACTCGCTAGTACTGTGCTCTTGTGGTTAATTATGAGAGGTTTAAGGTCAACCGAGCGATTATTTCTTGCGTGACCTTTGGAGAACGAAAAAGACTCTTCTTTTGAAGGGGAACCCGTTTGCGGTTCAGAATTTCTAGTAGATTGGGCTCCAGCTATAGTAGTAGTAACTTTGAGACTATTCAGCTGGGACTCTGAATTCCTCATAGATTGCGTTCCAATTGACCCTAATTTGAAATCTGAACTTCTGGTAGAGTGCGTTGCTATCACTACTTTTTTAGGAAGTACTGGTTGCACTTCAGCATTCTTAAGAGATTGCAAAGTAACTATTTTGGAATTTGATATTTTCACTGGAGAATCATCTATTTGTTTGGAAACAGGAAATATTGGCGATTGATCAGGTGAGTTATTCCTTCCATGAGCTGGAAATATCGGACTAAGCACACTCTCGTTGGCATTCTCTTTCTTCAATTTTGCAGCTATAGAATTATTGAAGATAACTGGCTTTCTTTTCAATTTTTCGTTAAGTTCAATCCATCCGATGCTTGCTTTCAGTTGATTTCTCAGGTTTTCATTTGACTTCTCATTCTAAAGTTCACATATTAGTGATATAAGAACTTATTTTGATCTTTCTTTACCATTGCAGTTTCAATAATGCTGATAATTCTCTTGAAGCAGTAGACAATAGAATCTGAGGGGAAAACTGAGACCAAAATTCCGTTTCGATACATATCTCCAATCAAATTGTGCATTTTGCTAAGTAAATCAAGTTTGAAGACGATGTTCAAAATGTGCTTTTCTCCCATTAACTTGAAAGTGAGATCCAAGAATGTACAGAGCTCGTTGTGAAATAAGTTATTTGTCCTTTGAATGGTGAGTTTAGAAAAGATGTCGGAAAGAATTTGTTAACTTGTATTCGAAAAGCCACAAAACTAGTGTATGGCAGCAAGTATCGTTGATTTCTGCGAGTAGATCAGATTCTCTTCTTTTTTGATTTTTTAGGATCAGATTCAGCGTCCTCAAGAGCATGATTCTCGCGCTTCCAATAGAGTCTGCGACCTATTTACAGCAATAATAAAGAGGAATAATCCACATCCATAATATATATGCATTAGCATACCGTGTATGTCTGTAAATAAACTTTCAAATCCTTCCGATGCAGCCAAGCATAACTATGGATTATTTGTTTCACAATAAAAGAGAAATATTTTTTAGATATCTCCATGATTGTGGGAATGTAAGCTTTAAGATAGGAACTCGACCGACTAACATCACAAATTTGTTAGAGTCTCAAAGATTCAATGAATTAGCTCACCAGTGTTCGAGTATCAGATTCACAATTTCGCCACTTTCGTAACCACTGTTAAGCTCCTTCATATGATGAACTCGGATTTTAAACAGATAATTCTAAAAAGATCACGAGAGTTTGTCATGACTTTGATCATCTTTAAGAAAAAATACCTTAAAAAGAAGTTCAAAAAATTTGCAGTTTTGAGGTTCAAAAACAGCTTGCCAGAACATCGAATAGTCAATAAGAGGCCGATTGAGTTTTTGAATTAAGTCAACATGCTGCTCGCTTTCGAAGGCTTTTCTGATCATTATATGGACCATTTCAGCGATGAGGAGGGAAAAATTGTCGTGAATTTTCACATAGTTTGGTTGAAAGTTTGGAAGCTTTGACTCTTTATCCAAGTCGCTTTGGAAATAGGCCCGGGTAGAGAGTGGGTAGAGAGTACTCAGCGTTGATAAAGCGCTGCATTCAAGCGACTCATCAAGGGTGAATGGATTGGCTTTAATTGAACCATATATGTTAGCTTTGAGAACCTGCTTTTGGTTAATTCCGTCTTTTGAGAGACTAATATTTTGTTTTGAGGTATCAAAGCTGATCTCAGAATGAGAGGAGTCTCTTATTGGCATTGAAGTGTTGTTCTGATTAGAAGCTTGAGCAGTTACTGGCTGCCTTGCTATTGTGTTTGAGAACTTCATAGTTTGATTTCGGGCCCTTGGAGGCGATTCTTTGCCATCATTCGAGGCCAATACTGCTGCAGTACTGTTTTGTCCAGCAAGTATTTGCGTCCCCCTGACAGTACTTCTTGTTCGATCAAAATTAAAATTGCTAGTTTTCTTGGAAGGACTGCGAGTATCAACACTTGAACTTTGCTTCTTATTTTCTTCCTCTAAAGATGTTCTCGAAGTACTTTCTTTTCCTCCCGCTTGCTGTTCGATTAAGTTCCATTTCTCTCTCAATGATGGGTATTTTTTCATTTTCTCAAGTTTCGTCTGAGAAGGAACCGTTGGATGTTGTAATGCTTGAATTTCTTGTGATGTATCCTGAAGGTTGACATCTTTTCTGGATAGACTTGGTTTTGTTGGTATTTTTTTTCTAGTTTTCCGTTGTTTTGATTTCAACAGCAACGCTTTGCAAAGATCGATGTCAGCTTCAAAATTGTGATCATCTTCAGGAAGTATAGCAGCCTTATCCCTTTTAATTGGCGCGAAGGCAGCAGTTTCAACTTCTGGCAAAGTCGCCTCAGATGTTAACTTGATTAGTTCCTTCACTCGACCTGGTTTGTATCTTTGATCCGTTTTGCTTTGGTCCAGCGATTCTTCTCCGTTAAGAATTAGCTTGGCTAAGTCGAGGAAAAACTCTGAGTATTTGCAGTATTTGTACATGGTCTGGGCATTTTTCTGTTTCAAAAGCTTTTTCTCGTCAAACTGGAGAAGCGTTAAAATGAATCGCTGCGCCTGCTGGAACTCGATGCCTTGGATGAATCTGTAGAGTAAATTGAAATGAAGGATATAATTAAAGCAAATATCCTCTTCTTTTTGAAGGAAGGTTAGTGTCAGTCCCATCACGTGGTTCATATTGCAGTTTATTTCTTCTCTTGCAAGCGAAATATAAACCATATTGACTGAGGTGAGACAAATAAAACGAAGGTAAGTGATTTGCAAGAAAATCAAAATTTATTACAATAATTTTCGAGGATTGTGGGGTGCAAAGTGACCAAAAATCGATAGTTTCTCTCATCGGCTAGTGTCTGTACGACTTTATAACTTCTGATTTGGTATGACAGTAGATCCAGATGCTCTTTGAACTTTGCTTTCCGTTTTACAGAAAGCTGAAGATTATAAGACATTGTTCCTCTGCGATCTTGACTTCTCAGTAAATGAGGAAAGGTTTTACCCCACTGATCAATAAAAAAATTAATTCACATGAGTCATTGATATTCTCTGAATAAATTATTTTTTTACGCAGCTATGAATTATTTGAATCTTTGGATCAAGCATCAGAGCCAGCATAACTTCGAAGTTAACAGACGACTTCATTGCTTCAGCTAGAAACTCATCCTTTGCGAACAAGGGAGTATCCTCTGCGAATGGAGGTAAGACTCAGAATTTTCTGATTTGAGAGGTACCTTTACAAAGAAAAGTTTGAAAAATCGTAAGCAATTTTTCACGATTCTCTTCCTCTTCGTCTCCTTCTTCTTCTCCTTCTGGTCCTTCTGAGTTAGAGTCATTTTCGTCTCTTTCTTTTTCTGAATGAGCTTCTTCGTCACTTTCTGAAGAACTCTCTTTGCTCATAATTGAATCCCTTTCAGAATCTGGGCCTTTTTTCGGAGACTTCTTTTTGTCTGACACGAAACTTGGGAACACCAATTTATTTTCAGGAGGAGTTGGTTTGATTCCCCGTTTTAAATTTATCACTGAAATCTCATGTAAGAGGAATCTTCATAAACTCAGTTACATTCTTCAAGGTCAAATTCAGGGTTGGAAGGATCATCTGCGATATTCTTCAGGATTTGCATTGCAGCAGCACTTTTTTCTATTATTTTTTCGGAGTTTGTCACTTCGATAAATTTGCGTATTAATTTTGGCGTAGCAGTGATGTATGGAACCCATCGATCATCTCCTTTACTCTGTAAGACTCATAGATTAGATACTTCAAATAATTATTGCTTTTACCTGAGAATAGGTTCTAAGGATCTTTTGCAGATAATCAAGACATCTCAACTTTATCTGTGGGATACTTGAAATAATTTCTTTGGGATATTCAAATTTTGAAAGGTCATCGTTATTATGAGCATTCGTGGGTGTCGCATCAAGGCCCTTGTCGACTCTGGATTGAATGCTTTTAACAACATTCATGGCTAAAGTTTTAAGAGAGAACTGTCGAGCACCATTTGGTTGGTCTCGTTCTTCTAGAATTGAGATAGCTTCAATTCCTTTCCAAAAAGTTTTCCAAAATTGTGGTCGTGTCTTAAAAGTTTCGAAAACTGAATCAAGTACCATGTCGATCTGGCATCAAAAATAAGATAAGTTTTACGGGTGATCGTTATTTTACAGTAGATGGCACGATAGGTATGATCAAAAGCAAAGAACGGAACAAATCATCGTCTTCGAGGATTAACGAGTTACGTCGCGCGAATGGAAGCAATTCTGAGATAGATTTTAACGCTTTGCACGCCTTTTGCAGTCGTTTATGATCATCTTGTTCAAATATCTTTACAAATAGCATTTACCCTGGGAAAAATTGATTTACTGCTGATTTAAGGAGGCCTGCAGGACTGTCCATGAATTGTTAGTGCCTGAAAATCTCTTCTTGAAAAGTAGCTCTGTGTGAATAAAATTAAGTCAATTAAATAAAATTCTCAATTTGAGCAAGACGTTTCATTCTATCAACTTCAAGATTATGACTAATATCTATTCCATCACTTATATCCAAGCAGAAAATACACTTCAATAAATGAAGTTGACACAATAGAAAGTTTCCTTTTGAATGTTTTTTAATGAATGATTCGAACTTAATTTGACCATCTTTGCATATTTTACAGTATATACGAAAAACTTGAGCTGTTCTCAAATATTGAGATTGAAATGTCCCTCCAGACGTTCTTCCTTCTTGGGTTATTGATCAACGTTTTAAACTGAAATGGCAACCAAAAAGGCATAAATGCGATTGTAGAACTCCATAAAGGCATTTTCAGTCGTGATACAATCAATTACAATGAACCGGATAGCTCTATCTGAATTTTAGAGCATTTTTGCGGGGAATGTTCGACATCTCAAGATAGTTGCAGAAATTATTGCGTGAATCATCCACTAATCTTTTCAATGATACCATCAAGATTTTGCTATAGGTTAAAATGCTTGCTTCGCTGGCTCAATGCCGCTTTACTCTTGGCGGTAAGAAGTGATTGCTGATTCGTTTTGCATCAACAGCCATCTATCTGCAGAGAACACTTTGAGGCCAAAGAGAGCTTTTGTTTAAATAAACAGACAAAATTAGGCTAATATCTTAATTTTAGAATGAATTAGCAATCCCATAAAATTTTTCAAAAATCTGCTTATTTATATGAGCAAAAATCAAACGAAAGCATGAACAATCCAAAACTTAGGGATCACATACTCAGAATTCATTTCTAAGTTATGTTGCACTCTGTGACTAAGAGAAATTAAAAATAGCTTTCCATCTGAGGGATGTTCCTTTTGATGAACTTCTTTTCGTTCCGGAAGCTGACACTAACTGATCACATAATAAAATTTCCCACTCTCATGAGAGGAGGGGAAAAATTAAAATAGATGGAGTTTAAGAGAGCGAGAGCAACTTAAACTGAATACTGAGCAAGTAGTAGCTTATAACAATTGAAATAATGTATTAAGTTCTCTCATTCGAAATAATATTGGGCTTTTGACTCATTAATTGAGAGAAATTATTAAAGAATCATTTTAGGTATTCAAGCAAACTCAATTTGAATTGAGCAACCTGGAGCGAATAAAGACTAAAAATTCCTAATCCTTTACCAAAAAGCCTTGATACCTTCGCATTTTTTATGTCTTCTATAAGACTCCCTGATCGTTGCTGTTCTTTCCTCTTGAAGTGAAAAATATTGCCTGCTCCCGTTAAAACTTTGGCATATCAACGTTGGAAGGCGACTTCCAAAAGTTGGAGCCTAAAGTTTAAATATTTGTGTTAGTCTCTAACATACATAATAAAGTGAGGATCTATTAATCAAATTAACTCCCCTCAATGCCAAAATTACATAGAAATATATTCTTGACAATCTCTCTAAACGGTTCTGAGTTGCATTTCGAATTCAAGAAGGAGGGTAGATGTGTTTGAGAAATTGTCTGTTTGAGTTGGATGTTCGAATTGATTAATTACTGATCAATTGGCAAACGGATTAATTATAAGCATCATTTAAAAGTATTGAATTCGAAATTTTGACTGGGATTTATTTTAAAACCTGCAACTTCATTTGTTGTAACTACAATTAATGTCTTCTAAATTCGCGATTGTGGTAGAAGAAACATTTTTTTCACTCTAAATAGCAGAGAAGAAATTTATGAATCTAGATCAGAGCGAAAAATTAAAACAAAATTTTTTCTACACGCCAAGATATTACGGGAGAAAGCTTCATGGACAAATTCTTCTGGATACTTAATTGAATACTCAGAAGGTCCAACGATCAAGATTTCATAAAAAATGATCCCCAATCTTCATGTTTGCATGATTATTTCTCTCAAGAAAGTAAATTCGATGGTGGGAAGATGCTTCAGATTCTCCGCCTATTTTCCTTACTCACTATGTTCCCATTTATCGGAATTAAACAGAGCTCAAATTCTTCAGTATCATAAGCAATAAGAAAAAGTATTTTTTAGTCCAGCGCGCCACTAAAACGCACTTCTATCTAACGATTATTCACTGACTTTCAAGAGAAAAATTCTGATCTGCGTCACTGGCTTTTGAAAGAACCGTAATTTCTGGTTACTGCTCGCAACAATAAAGTGTAGACTTTACAAATGACCCTGATGATTACAAAAAATAGAAATTTAAAAAATTGATTGTTGTGTTTGATGAACTGAGTGCAAATTGGAAAGTATGGACTTCATTTCAAAAGGACCTTCCACAATATTATATGTGAGATCTATCAGACTTTCTGAGTATACGAGCTTTATAATTGAATGGATCATCATAACAGTATTTAATAGATCGAAAATGGAAGAACTTTACGATTACCTAACTGAGTGGGTGAAGAGACTTCAGCTGCAAGATGTGTGTGATGTAATAATTCGTACTTCATTTCAATCGCTAATTTTGTTAAATCTGGGTAGACATATCCCAAAGAGATGTGGATCACTCGAGAAAGAGTAAACGTTTATCTGGAAACCAATGTGAACGACATTGAATTCTTTTATCAAAGTAATAACCCTCTCATCAGCCTTTGTGATTTGGCCAAACCAGCGTATGTGAAAATGTAGTAAATTCTATAATTATATCCTGCAGATTATTTAGCTTGTCGGAAGATCCACGAGTTAATCAAATGAATAATTTTTCAATTCCAGAACCAACAAACCAATCCATGAGCAGGAATGATGGTTATCTAAACGAAAAAAACAATAATAACTTTGCAACTAATGACTCCCAAAGCCAGACACATACGCAACCCTCGATCCAAGCGCTACCTTCAGTAAGTTTCACACGAGATTGGGGAACTCTGGAAATGAAGTCTCCAGAAGATGAAATAAGTCGTTCTACATTCTCAAAGGATAAAAAAGAAAGCCAAAACATAATTTTTCTATCAGACAGTCCCGAGAAACTTGAGAGTGAACAAAAACTGTCTTATTATCATGGATATGGTAGCACTAAAGGTCACAATATGAATGATGATACGAAGCTTGGAAATGCATATTTAGATCCAACTCACCTAAAAAACGATTCTTGTTCGCCTCTATATGTTGCTGAGAGAGATGGAGTGGAGGAAGAAGTAGAAATTCTTCCACTAGTGCTTCATGATAAAATAGATGAGCCTTTGCAAAAAAGTATCATCGACCTAAAAGATCCAACCCCAGAGACCAATAATATTAAGGACTTTGAAAGACTAGAAAACCTAAAAAACAGGAAATATGAAGCTAAACGATCTAAAGGAAAACTACTCTCAAGTTTTCTTTCTCGCAGAGGATTGGAGATAAAAGCCGAGAGCACCAGTGTGCAGCATGATTCGATTTCAGAAGCCATGATTCACAGTACACAAAAAGGTGAAGATGAGTTCAATAAAACAATAGAATCACAACTAAGCAATTCCGGAAAATGTGGGGGAGTTGAGAATAGGAAGAGATTAGATGAAAAACCTCGACAACATGATATGGAAATCGAAGAAGAAAATGCTGGAACAAGTGCTGATCGTATTGGTGGCATCCATTCTATCCCCAACAATCAAGATCATCTCGAACAAGCATTGAAACGATACGAATGTATCGAAGAAGAAAAAGAAGTCAAAGATGCAAACATTAAACACCAAAGTCAAAAAGAAATCACACAGACAAATGACATGGATAAACCGAAAAAAGGTAAACATTCAATCTACTATTATTTACAGTTATGCTAAAGGGGAAGATGATTTTTGACACCAGGAGCCGATCCCAGGGCTCATCCAGTAATTGCTTAAAGAAAGAAGGAAAAAAAAACAACGAATTTCAGAAGCTTGAGAGATCTTTTACTTTTATGCATATCATACCTGATAATTACTAATAGTGAAAAGAATTTAATTTTCTTGTTTATTGGATAAAGAAATATAAGAATAACAGCATGTGTTTTCAAACATTAAATAGCAAACTCTCCCAAGTCAAACGAAGAGTCAACTCTGCATTGATTTCTCTCTGCTGGAAGATCCAAATTTCTTTTTTACCAACAGTAACATTTTAATAATTGTCTATCAATAAAACTTGAGACGTAGCCGCGAGAGATATAAATTTAAAAGCAATAGCAAACTAAGACTTTGTTGATGAACAAGAAGGCTCAATATTATTTTGAAGGGGCATTTCGCAAAGTGAAAGATTATATTTATTGTTATCGATCGTTCGCGAAAGGACGTTGGCTTGGTAAAAGGATACTGGAAACGTTTAGTGAAGAGTTTAAAGCTCTTCCACAAGAGTACTATGTAAATCCTAAAAAAAAGGTAAATCCTTTTAAAAATCTTTAGAAAACGGCAATACAAGAGGGTCGAATCGTTGTAAACAAGGAAAGAGTTGAGCTTGATTATATCTTTAAGTAAACTTTTGTTCTTCCTTGAATTCTCCAAGTAAATAGAAACAAAGATTGGATTGAACATACCACACTCCGTAAGGAACCTCCGGTTCTCAATATACCCATTCAAATAATCCATGAGGATGAGTCTTTTCTAGTTGTTTGTAAACCTCCTTCGCTGCCGGTAAAGTTCAATTACTGCTGGAATTAACATCATGAATGATAAAATGATAGGTGCACGCATGCGGCAAGTATATGTATAACTCTATTACAGGGATCCTAAAGTACGAAATGGGATATGAAAATTTTTTTTGTAAGGTCTAGTCATGGCTCGAAGAGCTTATTCATGGTTTACTCTGTAGTACTTCATAGGTTGGATAAATTGACTTCAGGAGTACTTCTACTCGCCAAGTCTCAGCATATGACAGTAGTTTTTCAGCAAGATCTGATCAATCACCAAGTCGAAAAGATGTATATAGCCAGAGTAATTGGAAATTTCCCTGATGGAGATATTATTGTTGAAAAACCGATATATTGTACATGTGTCAAAGTGGGGAAATATGATTATTGTGAGAACAACGAAGAGGAGAAAATTTTGAAAGATGCGAAAGATGCTATTACAGCTTTCAAAAAGCGGTGGTATGATGAAACTACCAACACCTCATTGGTAGAATGTAATCTGAAAATTTGATTATTAGCTTTTAAATTGAACTTTACAGGTCATCCAAAAACAGGCAGAACTCATCAAATACGAGTGCATTTAAAATCGTTGGGGCATTCGATCATTAACGATCGAAAATATGGGGGTCTATTTATTGGTAACAAAATCATTGATCGAATCAAAGAAGAGAAGCCAATTTTTATAAACGAAGAATGCGACAATACATTGCAAACAAACTTTGAAGAAGAGAGTATGAGGGCAGAACATGCAGTTGAACCTTGCACTAGAGACTATTTCAGCAGTAGCGGTAGAGTTCCTCACAGGAACCTCATGACTGAGCTTTCTAGCTCAGATGGAACCATCAATGAGAACCAATCTGAGGAAATCGAAGAGAGCAATACCAATATTCCGACTTTTAATTTTAATCTCAAAGAATACACTGATGAAGAAGGCGAGCAGTCAATTTGCCAGGAGATTTGGCTTCATTCTTATGTTTATAAATATAGAGGAATGGTGTTTAAAACTCAACTACCTTACTGGGCACTTAAATCTTATATATTTTAATGGGTTCTGACTGTCGTTGAATAGATAAAAAAACCTGAAAATTGAAATGGTGTATTCAATCAATTTAAATATTTTCGAATAGTTTAGAGAAGATTAGTGAGATTTTCCTTTTGACAACATACTATTTATTTTCGTAGTTCAATTATCGTTAACTATTTATGAAAAATGGTTAGAGAGAGATTGAAAATAACATCAATACTTACGGTCTGATCGATGATTCTCACCATGTAAAATTTTTATTGATAAGTTATTTTCCTTTGCAAATGACTAGCTCCTACAAATCTTTAATAAAGAGAGCGACACAGTCTCAAGCTAGCATCCAAGAGCTCTCTCTGGCTCTTGTGGCCTCTGCAGTGAAACTGGATAAAGAATCATACGGAAGAATTAATGACAGATTCGTATCACATTTCAGGAAAGATGAGCTTGAGAATGCAGATGATTTTACTTTGTGGATGGTTGGAAGACAATATTACTCAGCCCTTGTTTCTAATCACTTCACCGAACTCGATCTAGTTAAGAAAGCTATGGACATTTCCGAAGAGCGGAAAGGGAAAAGAAGCAATTATTTGATCTGGGCGAGCGGTTACTTTGCTTATCAAAAGGAGTATTATTCGAGAATGGCCCATATTCTTTCTGAAACTGACAGAATTTTGAGTGGTAATGACCTCATCTGGGCTGAAGTCCTTTTTTTGGCTGCATCTGCCCATAGGAGGGATATATACGTTTATCAGAACTGCCTCAAACGACTAGAAAAAATTGGGAATGGCAGTTCCACTAATGCCCTTGAAAATCTTCCCTATTCTGACTATAAAGGATGGGCCACATCCCTGGTAAGCATTGCAATGAGTTCTTGTGAGAAAAATGATTCACTAAAACAAAACATGATCAAGATTGCTCAAGAAAGTGATAACGAAGCTGACAAGGCTTTAACTGAGGCTTATTTATCCAGATACTATAATATAGAAATGTAAATATTTAGATAGAGTGACGCACAACACATCTAAAAGTCATTTTTTCCCCCTCCCTTTGATTCAGTAGGGGTAATTTTTACCCATGAAACAACCTTGATCTATATGAAAGTTCCCAGGACTGAATAGCTTTCGATACAATATATGAATGCTTTTGAATCTAAATTTTAGTTAAAAATAAATAAAAATTTTTCTCTTTCTCTCCTGCAATACACAAGTTCAAAGTGAAGTAATGTTTGTGTCAGGAGACCTCTACTCCTCAATAATAAAAGAGAACAAAATCAGGTTTTCTGGGAGCAATACCTACGGATAACTCAACATTGTCATTCAAAGTATAACTAAACATATGCTTTCTTGTTTACAAAATAAAATGAATTCTAAAAAAATAAATTTCGAGCATCCATCAAAGCTTAGTGAGACAAATATTTCTCACATTTGTCAAGTAATTCAGCTCCACCATGCTCAAAAATTGTATTCAACACTGCTCCAAGGTTACTTTTTGCTGCCATGAGATCAGAACTCATTTTAGTCAGATCTGAAGTTAAAGATTTAATTCTCTCTTGAGCTGATTTTAGATGTTGTGTCGCTAAGTCTCTCTCATTTTCAGCCTCATTCCAACCCATCTAAGCAGCAATAAATATATAAGTATTGAAAACTCGAGGAGAGAATACCTTTGCTTTAGCGAGATCGGACTCATAATTTTGGATTGTAGCCTCTAGAAGCGCTATTTGTTGATTAAGCTTATTTAATTCTTTTCTGTCAACATTAGATTGGTCAGACTTTCGCTTATAGTCTTCATTTTCAGTCTTGAGCTTCTGATTTTCTAAAAGAAGAGCTCTTTCATTTTCTCTCAGTTTCTCATTTTCTTGAGCAGCAAAGTGTTTTTCCTGTTTCAACGTGAGCTCAAGCTGCCTGTTCTTGTCAGTGAGCAGCTGATTTTCTTGCTCTAGTTTCTCAATATGAGCTTGCAGCTGCTGTTTAAAGTCTTCATTTTCTTTGTGGAGTTTTTTATGAGTTTGTTCGTGCTCAAGTTCTGACTGCCTATGATCGTAGTTGTTAGCCTCCTCCATCGTGTTATCTATCTGGAGCTTTTGATAATTTATCAGGCCCTCCAGACGTTCGATTTCTGCACTTTTTATACTCAATTCTTCCTGTAGAGTTTTTTGTGTCTGCTCAAGGGTGCCTGCTTTATTTTCAGTTGCTTTGAGCCTCTCTTTTAAGGAGTTGATTTCTTCCTTTAATTTCTTATCCTCGGCAAACATATGTTCATCAGAGATCGTTGATGTTTCTTTGTCTCTGTGGCTTTCTCTTAACTTGTTACAAATTTCTTCTGTTTCTTGCAGTTTCCTTGCCAGTTCTTGTATTTCGAGATCTTTCTCTTGCTAAGAACAAATGAGGAAACACTTGGTAGGTTTATTTTCTAGGAGTATGTTTTACTTTTATTGCTTGTATTATCTGAGTGTCAATAGGTGAGAAATTTCCATAGGTACTACTCTGAATTAGGAAAGAATCAGAGTGTTCCTTATCTTTCATCGTTTTCGCTTCTTCGAGCTGCTCTTCAAGCGAAGCGACTCGATCTTTTAATATTTTTATTTCAGTCTCAGCCTGTTCGATTGTTTCCAAAGATTATCGAGAGAGAATACATTTTCATCTTTACTCTTTTATCTTGTAGTTGATTTTTTCGATCGCTATTTATTGTTTCATACAACTTCATTAGATTCTCTACTTGTTTAGATAAATCCTCTGTTTCAGTTTTGTAGTAGTTGTTTTGGTGCTGTAGTTGATCTATTTTTTTTATAAAATCGTTTCTTTCGAGTTGAAATTGTTTATTCTGAGCTTCCAACTCCAAAATTTGATTTTTTAACTTGCCGAATTCATCTTTTGTAACTGTTTGAGAGATAGGCTTTTTTTCAGGAAGTTGTGCCTTCTTCTTCTCTTCTGGTAATTTGGTGAAAGTTCTCGAAACTGCTTTGGGAGTTACGGCACCAGGTCTAGACTTGTTCTCTACTAATTTGCTAGTGTTGATGTTTTTCGGCACAACTCTCTTAACTGCAGCGATATCTTGTGAAGTATCTCTTGCTGTCTTCTCCGGCGGGAGTTCTCCAACTGTTGGACGATAAGGTGACAATGACTTTGCTTTGATAGAGATTGTTGTCACATCACTAACATGCCGTGCTCTCTCGGTTGTGATTTCATCTAACAGAATAAGAAGAGAGAGCAATTATTACAACGTCCAAACAAAAACTCCGATTTACTTTGATAGACCCTCCCAAACTCTTCGAAAGGGTTGTCATTTATTCGTGAGCTCTTGAGCATCGTCGAAATGTCGTTTTCATCATTCTTGTTTAAGGTTCTCGTGTTGTCCAAAGACTCATCATCTCTAGTTGTTGGTTGATGTAGATGATTCCACCCATAAAATATCAATAATTCTTTACATCAAAGTCATATTTGAATCAGCCTCTTCCATTTGGACGATACGAATTGTGCAATTTATTTTAGAGGATTTATCCACCGCTCTCATGATGGGGAGTGAATCTTTCTTCTCTAAAGTTAGAATAAGAGATATTTGCAACCCTAATGTATAAACTTCAATGACGTACCCCTTATACTCAGATTTGGATATGCAGCGAGATCGATTTTAGTTATACCCGCTATTTTGTTTCCTTTGTTGCTTAAAGTTGACACAACTAGTGAAGCCTGGATAGGCCATTTAAAGTTCATAATGCATACATTATTGATCAAATACCTCTTTCTCGAGAAAACAGTTTTTTTTCTTGTCAAAATAAAGTGTAGCCGGCATCAGCAACGATTCATTGAAATAAGCAATTCCGTTTTCAAGGAGTGGAGCATTTTTGGTGAGGACTTTGTGCTCACCTAGATGATTTAGCATACCAGATGAATTATATAGCACTTTTACCTCTCTTGAAAACAACGGATACTCGACAGGTACTATTGTAGCTCGGCAGTTCTATGCTGTCTAATTGCAGCTCGATTAAGAACTTGTAAGCCTTTGTTCCGACTTTCTTGATATATTTTGCCATTTTAAATCTCCACTGATCTAATTTGAATAATTTAATGTTATATGTATGATTCAGAATTAATTTAAACCTTCAGCCTTGATTTATCCTATCAAATCTCATATGCAATCCAAGCTCGGATTAAAGCAGGATCCAGATTTGAGTTGTATCTATGGAAAGACTTTCAGTTTTCTGTTTTCTCCCTTGAAAGAATTTTTACATGGCAAATTAACCAGGAGTTAACATTCAACAAGACAATAAATACAAGTAGCATTTTTTTTTCAAAACTTTGATCTTAATAGATAAAATTAATTGCCTAAAAATGTCGTTCAACACTTCTTCCCACCTTGAGACTCTTCTACTTCAGTTTCGTTTTCAGTCTCTTGCTTTCTATCTGAACTGTCTTTAGAGTCATTTCGATTATGTTTCTCTTCGCTGACATTTTTCCTACTCAATAAATACGGTCTCACTAGAGTTACATCAAGAAAATAGATTAAATGAGAGGTTTATCAAAATGATAGATGACTTTCAAAAGCTTCTTCCCAATTGCATTGAGAAGGTTTATCTTTTTCTGAGACTTGAAAATTAGGAAAAAAATAAAGCTGAGCATCGATTCCTTTATCATCTAAATAAATCGCAGAGTCTTTAACTGAATAAAAAAAGTGGCTTACTTCCATCTTCCTTGGCGCTAGGAACTTGTGGATTGGATTCTGATTCTTGTTCGTTCAAGTTAGCATCTAGAGAAAGCTTGGAGAAGGCGCTTGTTATAGGTTTCATCGAGGAAGCATCTTTCTTCAGACAAAAATCAACACTATTCCTGTACTCAAAATTTTCTGCGTTCTCCTGGAAAACGTGTTGAGGAAAATTGACCCAAAAATTTACCTCTTCGAAATAGTTCGTTGAGTATTGTTGCTTGCTGAATCTGATGAAGAAGAAATCGATCAATGTGGAAATATTCATGATTAGAAAAAGTTACCGAGCAGGATTGAAATAAGAATTGGACTTTAGAATAAACGATATAACCGTTCTACCGGCTTGAACACTTATGTTGAAGTCGGGACTTAGTTTGAATTCATTTTTTATCAGTATGAGAGTTCCAAATTTGGAAGAATTATCCTCTAAGTAAAAATTTCCATACGAGTTGCGAATAAACGCATGTAATCGTGACACTGAAATGTCACCGACTCTCAAATCGCATTCATGTCCTCGACCCTAAATATTTTCAAGTGAAGCTTTCTCCATAAATTTATTTTTAGGTTTACTAATTTGATTGACTCCTTCATATTCGAACATTTTAGCACGTAGAAAGTTTTGGTCTTGTCTTTTTCTTTCGGGAAGCTTTCGAGAACGAGGTAGTTGCAGGAATCTGGCTTTGGGTAATCAAATAAGTTGATCTTTGTTAACTCACTAGTCAGAAAATAATCTAGAGCAGATACTACGTTTAAAAAGGAAGAAAATCGCAGTTACCAGGCAAATTTTTATGGCAGATTTCACAGTCTGCATTTTTCCAGTAATAAACTGTACAAATTCCATTTGTTCTTGTGGCACATCTGCTTTGAACCCATTTGCGCAAGCAGCTGAGATGCATTAATTGTACAGAACCAGTGCATCCACAAGGAGACACCAGAAAATCCTCAGATGAAGAACTGTCTTGGAGCAAACAGATTCTACAAACCGCTTCAGGATTCGAGTCACTGTGGATTCAAATTATTAGACTAGCCTAAGTCAAAATTGCTTACTTTGGATTAATTTTTATCATCTTTTGCATGTCATAAAATGTGGTTTGATCAACATCGGGATCATTTATTTCCTAAGGAGACGCATCATTGCAAAAAAAGTTATGGCTGGAAGATAAGATCAGTTTCCAGCTTACGAAATCTGTTGCGTTCAATTCTTTAGACTGAAATTCCTCTTCTGGAATATATCTGTTGACGAGTTCTCTAACTTTAAACTTCATTCTCCCAAGCTTTATGATATCCTTTTCTTGCAGTTTATATCCCTTATTTATCGAAGTTATTCAGGCACCTCAATAAATTGTAGCAGACTTTCTTTCCGCTTGAGCTTTTGATGCTCTTCACAACAAGCCATAAATTATCCCCTAAAGTTGTAGCGCCAGTGTTTTGATTGTATAGATCGCTTCTAGCCAATATAAATTCTCCGTCTAGAGTTTGTTACCATATGAAAATGTGTTTGAATCTCAGAAATACCATCAGTCCGATTCAAGTATGCAAGAATTTTTGAATTATCATTGATCAGTCTCTTTTGACTCGTTGCATCGTTGATAAGATGCATGTCATTTTTGATTCTCACAATCTTTGCACTGGATGATGTCTTTAAGTTTCCCTTCGTGGTATGTGGGCTCTCATAATCGAAGAGACCATGAGATTCTCTAATCCATGTTGAAGCTTTGATTAATACGCTAGGTGATGATAAAAACTGAAAAATTCTTGTTGATAAGTTGTACTGTGAAGGTTGTTTTTTCATGATCGTGTGTGCCAGGAATCTACGAATTGCTGATGCTTTCCTGGGATTAGCTCCTTAGCACTAGCTTTAATTATATTACTACTTTAAATTACAACTGGATAAAGATCTTGATTATTTATTAACAACGAAAATTTCAAACCTATTCCAAAGAGCCTCTTGATATTTGATTAAGTTATGATATTGTCAGTAGTGGTGTGATTATTCCTATAAGAGTTACAATGAGGAAGTTATTTATTTCTGACTATTTCGTCATTTTGGCTTTCATTAAGAATATTTAGAAAATCAAACTGCGCGCTTTCGACACTTAATTGACATTATTAGTCAAAAATTCGCATACCAAAAAAGGAGGAAGGTATTCGTTAAACTTTCTTAATGTTTTGCGAATTTATGGTATGAGAAACGTCATATGTGCTGTCGCATTAGTCAAGCAAATTTTTTCACTTGGTTTATAGGCTCCTTACATTGATAAAAAAATTGAGTAAGTAACAAAAAGTAGAAGTTGTTATTGTTTGGAGGGAAAATCTCAGAAGCAAGAAATTATTGTTTTTTGATACAAGATGCCACAAAGTTAAAATGAATTATTAGTTATGGGGTTACTTGATGAAGATCGAATCGAAGAATGGACAGACTACTTGAGTATTAGTATACATTTTTTCAAATCTTATAATCCAATAATTGATCAATTAGAAGACTGACAAGTCATCCTCGTTCTATCAATAGGAGCAATCAAAAATACATGTATTATGATGATACATAACGAAAGAAATTTATGAGTTCAAGTAGGTTAGTAGCAAAAATCTGTTGTGTGAAGAAATAAATCATTTCTTTAATTTCTTATATCCTTATCAAATACTTTGGAACTTCATGCCTCCAAAAGAAAAAAAGAGTCGAAAAAAATCTCCAGAGTCTAAAGCAGAGACTCAGAGCAAGCAAGCTACCGCAGAAGCCCAAGATGGAACGAAGGAAGTTCCAATCCAAGAATCTAAAGTGGTCACTCCGGATGAACCTTCCAAGAAACCAATTCCATTCGATGAAACTACCTCCAGCGATAACCGTCGAGTGGAGAAACAATCTCAACCCTCTGAACAAAAATCAACTCCTTCAAGAGAAAGCGAGAGAACTTCTCAAGAAGCATTAACACAAGCAAAATCGAAGGAGACCACTAAAGCAGAACAGGGTAAAAAGGATACCAGACCGTTCGATCCATTCTATGTTGAGAGTGAACCTCGTGACACTCAACAGCCTTATTCCGAATACTTATTCAACAAGCTTGATATACTTCGTAAGAACTTTATCAAGGAACAAGAGACCGCGAATGTTCTCCAAAAAAGGCACGCAAAAAAGAAAGAGAACTATTTGGAAACAGCGAGGAGGAATTTCTTTAATTTCAAGGATTATTTTACCAACAGCTTGCCATTAGAATATGATTGGAGGGAACTTGAGCTACACCGCTTGAGTCAAGCTCTTTTTGATGCTAAAGACGAGGTTTTGGCTCTTTTTGAGAAATCATTTGGCCGGAAGCTTGAGCAATCTCTGTTGCAAGAATATGACCATGCACTTGCTGAACTTGAACACACGAAAAAAAACTTTAAGAGTTGGATTCGTGAAGAACAAGACGCTCCTCTCACATTCGGCAACGCAAAGACTTACAGCTTGAGAGAGCCTTATGGTGTTGTGTTGATTGCCGGTGATTGGCAAGCCCCATTCCTGAGTTTGATTAAGCCACTTATTAGTGCTCTAGCAGGAGGAAATCATGTTGTACTGTACCCCAACAAGAGATTTGGAGAGATGGGAAAGATCCTTATGGAGGCTATTAGAGCAAACATGGATTTGAGGAAGGTAACAGTCATTGATGAAGAAATTTCTCTTGAAGATCTCTTCCAATATCATTTTGATTTTGTTTATGGCACTGGAGACATGGAACTTTGCCGCAAAATCTCCAGGCTAGCAAGCGAAAGATTTATCCCATTTGCTGTCAATCTTGATGGAGTGAACGCTGCTGTTGTGGATGAAACTGCGAACATACAAGCTGCTGCAGACAAAATCTTCAATGCCAGATTCGACAATATTGGTCAAACCATCACTTCTCCAGACTTTGTGTACGTCTCCGAGAAGGTTTTCAATGAGTTCCTTGTTAAAATCAAGATCAACGTTTACTGCGCCTTTGGTGAAGACATCAAGCGCTCCCCAGAATATGGAAGAATCGCCGACGACGAACAAATGAAACTCCTAATCAGCATAATCAACGAAGAGCATGGAGGGCAACTCGAGACCACAAAGATTTATGATGAAGAGGAGAGGTATCTTGAACCGGTAATCATTACTAATCCCAAAAAGACCAGCAAGCTTGTTAATTCTATGGTAAGGGGACCAGTGCTGACTCTGATTTCATATTCTTCGCAAGAAGAAGTTTACAATGATCTACTTACTCGAAATAATCTCACAAACCTTTACTACTTTACCACTGATTTACATAGAAGAATTACCGCGATCAATAACTTCAAAAATTTGAACATATTCATTAACGACGCTGGTACCCAAGAACACAATATCTACATGCCGGGCGGTGCTTCTGGACCATTCAGTTACTCAAAACTGAACGGAATTTCAGGTTTCAACACGTTCACTACACCAAGATCAGTTCAAGAGAAAGGTTCTCTACAGATCCTCAATAACTTGCTTCCACCTGTCACTCAAGAGAAGTTGAAGAAGCTGAATAGGTACACGTTCTTGAAGTTCACAAAAGTGAGACATGTCAAGCAGGGAGGCTTAGGTCTGCTTGCTCTCTGGGCGTGGAATAAGTTTGCTTAAGTGCATGTCTCCTCATTGTAAAGATCAGTTAGGATCAAAAGACAGATGTAGCTTTTAAAACATTTGCCTATGAGGCTCTCTATCTGTATTAGGAGCTTTATAATGAAAACCGAGACAGAATAATTAACATCGAACTTTTTGCCATAGAAAATAGGTTACAAGAAAAATAATCGAACAATAAAAAGTATTGTGAAAATAGATGATGTTTTCAAAACCAAAAAAAAAAAATTACTCAAAAGAGTGACACAGATCTAGCAAAGCAAATCCCCTCCTCGTGAACGATAGCAATGATTAATTAGTTTGGAATTTGGAGTTTCTTTGATTATCAAACAAGAGTGATTTTTCTCTCCATAAGTAAAAGTAGCTAAGACAAAGGTCAATATGCAAAATACAAGATCCTTCAAAGTACTACAAATTAACTAAAATGGAATTGAACTATTGAATTTAATCGGCTTCATTAATGCAGACGAAATATGGTCCCTTCAATATTTGGTTGTCAATTGCCGATTTGGTCAGTTATTGTTTCTGAATTCTGAGTAACGCATTTCTTAACAAAAATGGTCTGAACTCAAAGCATTTCTAGTCTAACTGGTCTAACGAGTAGAGTTAAGGTTCTGAGATGTAGGTGGCACTGATGTGGAGAATCTTAGATATATCTATGAACCATCCCATGACTGAACTATTAGCACTTTGATCAGGCAAATCGTGCGATATATAGAGTCGGAAATTAATTTTGAATTATTTGTTTCAGAATCGGGAAAAACAATTATTGAAATTCAATGGAGGTTTGGCAGGCATCATTACTTATCTTCTTCATATTGTCCTTTACCATATCACTGTTCCTCATCGGGTTCTCTGTACGTGTTGTTGACGCAGTAAGTTCAATGAAACTTTAACACCATCTCAAAAAATTTGGTAGACTGATCATGCGATCAAAATTAACAACAATGTATACGCAATCTATACCGACAAGCTATACTCTGGAGGCCGTTATTTTGCTGGTTTGGGCTATGACTATCTTCGCTTCACAAGAAGACAGCAAATGATAATATTTTCAAATTCAATTCAATCGAACGGTTCAAATAATTCAAATTTTACAGAAAGTGCAACTTTCTTGGGCTCGATCTCAGCAAGAACAAGGTAAGATCTCATTCGGTGCTAATATAACACATGGAATGGCACAAATAGTGAAGGTTTAATTGTGACGTTAGATGCTGGCGTTTTCTATAAGCTTGGTACAACAGAGGCTCCAGGACAAAAAGCAGCTCAACTTTTCGATATTTGGGCTCGATTTGGAACAAATTGGGAAGTTCCTATCATAGCGTTGACTATCCTTGTGCTAACCAGCCTTAATTCATCTTTAAACAAAGGCTAACGGAGGGAATCATACAAGACGTGGCCTCGAGGTATCAAGCCTATCAGTTTTATACGAATCGGCAAGAAGTACAAGATAGCATGGAAACTGAGCTCAGGTCTAATTTGAATGATCTAAATTTTGCCTTAGCGTAATAATATATTTATGTGATTTCTTGTTAAAATTGCAACATATAAGATCGCTCGATATTTTGAATTTGGAGTTTGATCCGACGTTCCAAGCAGCAGTAGAGGAGAGTCAAATTGTTGTTGAAAATACACTCACCGAACAGTGCTTTCTTGAACCTCAAACAAAAACTCAAATTCATAAAATAGGTACGTTTACAACACAACGGAAGTGTCTACAGGAACGTCGGTGGCGGTCGCCCAAATTGAAGCCGAAATCATCATCTTAAATGTAAAATCAATCCCTTTTATTCTTTGTCTTCGGTCTCAAACAATAAACTGATCTAGGCGCAAACTAATTCAAATATCACATATTTATACAAACAAGCAACGGCAAATGCTACTGAATTGACAGCCTCAATAAAGAAGGATGGACTAAACGCTTTAAAAGTATACTCTCTCTCTTAGAATTCTGTTAATATTTTTCTAGACCACCCTAGGCTTCTCAGAAACTGAAATTCTGGACTTCCTATGGATTTACGTATTTCACAATCGTTCTTACCAATTAAACTCATTCTTCATCTGATAGTATCAAGTCTACCATAACTCATACAGCAGTAGCACATCTAGCAGCAGCACTCTTAACGTCGGAATTACCAAGCCATACCAACTCCAGAGCAGCTAATCATAACGCAATACCTATTATTCTTAAGATCAAGGGCACTACATTTTAACTTGAATATCTGGATTTCGTATGAAATTAAGTGCTCTCGCTTGCAAATAAATCATTATCAAAAAAACCCTCTCAAACGAAGGGGGAACAAAAAGAAAGTAGTCGGCTTCTCATGAGAACTTTTAAGTAAAAAGTGAGATAGTGAGTGAATTCAGGCTAAAATTATTTTAGAAAGAAGAATTTGGATAAGAGTGTTGATAGAATTGCTTATTAAAAAATAGTAAAATAATAAATTCATTTCATCATCCTGATGAAAGCATTAATTTTGAATCGATATGGAGGAAAACTCATTTACGGAGAATCTCCTCTGCCAAAGATTTTAGACAATAATGAAGTGCTTGTGAAGATGAAATTTTCGCCAATCAATCCCGCAGATATTTATTTTACCAAAGGAATGTATGGAATTCTGAAAAAATTACCTGTTGTTGCAGGAATGGAAGGAGTTGGAACAATCGAGCAGTTTTCAGACGAGTTAAAAGGCATATGCAAACCAGGAACTAAAGTTGCAATACTTTGTACCAAACAAGGAGATGGAACGTGGGCTCAGTTTTGCAAAACGACTCTTGACAGATGTTTGATTTTAGATGATGACATCGATCTTAGGCAAGGAGCTTGCGCGATGGTAAATCCTCTTACTGCTATTGGAATGATTGAAGAGGTGCAAGCTAAGAATGTTGATTGCGTCATCCAAACTGCAGCAAGCTCTGCTGTTGCTAAAATGTTTTATCGTTTATGCAAAACAGAAAGCATTCGTTGTATAAACATTGTAAGAAAGCCTGAACAAGTCGAGCTATTGAAACAAGAGGAAGCTGATATCGTGCTAAACTCAACAAGCGACCAATTTGATGCCGAGCTGAGGGCAGCAATTACTAAATTCAAACCGAAAATTATGTTTGATGCTGTAGCCGGGGAAATTACTGCGAAAATTCTTCCTCTCATGCCTCGAGAATCTACTTGCTATATATATGGATCATTATCACACGCATATATGGCTGGAATCAATCCAAAGGACTTTATTTTCGAAAAGAAAACCATCCGAGGCTTCTATTTGGAAGATTTCATTGAAGGAAAAAATTTATTCAAAGAGGACCGTCTCAGCCAGAAAGTCAACAACTATCTTAGAAAAGGTCTCTTAACCACCGTCATACATAACGAATACCAGCCACAAGAAGTAAATGAAGCAATAGCTTATTATTTAAAAAACATGTCTAAAGGAAAGATACTGCTAAATTTCAGCTAGTCTCCAAAAAAAAGAAAAAAAAACTGTTAAAAATTTATATATATAGTGGCGAATTCTGCGAGTTGATATGTCACTTATTCCTAAGCAGAGACTCTCTCTAGGCAAATTTTTATTATTTCAGTAGTGAGAAAAATTCGATTTTAAATCTCTGCGAGAAATTTACGCGCGAGTGTTCAATTTGAATAGCAAACAATACGGAGAATATTACCGAATAAATTTTTTGGCAAAGTTTACTTCAAAGTCTTCGTAACGCCTACATTATCGATAAGTAAGATGGACTTTACTGAGGTGAGCTTCTATTTTGCTCAAAGAATAAATTCGTAATAATATTTTTCGGTATGTAGGAAGAGCTTTCAATCATTGAGAGTATGTTGGATCACTATACCACTGCCAAAGAAGAATCTCAGAGCCAAAATCCCTTGAGCAATCATTATCTCCCGGCAATGGTGAAAACACAGAACTCCAACCTAAAAATCTCTCCTTCAATTAATTTCCCAACAAATTTTCCGTCTGAAACCCAAAAAGAAAACCTACATTCACAGCATAGCAATAACAGAAGACCTGATAATTCATTCAAGTGTATCGGGCAGCCTAATGCGAAATCATTTGTGGTTGAGTCGGGACAAAGGGATTCTGTTTTCAATCTGAAAACGCCTGTCAAGCAATCACCGTTCAAAAGTATTTTGAAGAAACCACCTCCAAAAGAAATTGATCCAGAAACACATAAGACTGATGCTGGAAAAAACAATGGGCTTTTTCCATTTCTTCCATGTGATACTGAAGCTGCGCAATTTTGGGTAATTTACTGCAATTCACCTCCTCCTAATTTGTCTAAGTATTACCTTAGGAGCAAATCCTTCCGATTATATCAATTCAGAGCTGTTGAGACTTGCTTATTCTACAATACATTTGTGAGTTTACCTACAGGATTAGGAAAGACATTTATCGCCGCGAATGTGATACTCAATTATTACAAATGGTTCCCAACTGGGAAAATTTTTTTCCTTGCTCCGACGAAACCTCTAGTTCATCAGCAAAAAGAAGCACTTGAGTGCATAAAAAGCATGAAATTGGATGATCTATGCCAACTCAATGGAATGACTCCTCCAAAAAAACGTGCTAAAATTTATGAGGAAAAACGAGTTTTTTTTCTTACTCCTCAGACTATGCATAATGACTTAGATGAAAAGCTCATCGATCCCCAAAGCATCGTTCTCATCGTGATAGGTATGTAAACACAAGATCCGAGGAGTCTTACAGCTTTTTATATATTAACTGCTAGACGAAGCACATAAAGGAATCGGGAAGTTCGCGTACACTGAGATTATCAAACACACCGAAAAAGCTAATGTAGGCATTCGAATTGTAGCACTTTCTGCAACTCCAGGCAATAACTCGAAAAAGATCCAAGAAGTTTTAAACAACCTCTGCATTGCGAGGCTTGAAGCCAAGGATGAAGACGATCCTGACGTGAAACCGTATGTTTATGCAAAAGATATTAAGGAAATAGTCGTGAAACAGTCAATTGGAATCTCAAATATATGCGAAAGCTTCAACCAACTGATTACTGTTGCCACCAAAACAATAAATAGTCTCAAACTCTTTCCAGTGGGTAGCAAACTCTACATTCAGAATCCATGGGATGTGAATAGACGTAAAGTTGTAGAGATGGCGCAATATTTCAACAAGAATCAAAATGAATGCTCCCTCAAAATTGGTGCAGGTAATTTGCGCTTTGGAATTAATTTAACCAGCAAATATCAACTAGAAAATTGTGTATTATTTTATGGAACCATAAGCACACTGACCTCGCTATGTTACATGAGAGACATCCTCAACGATCAGGGCCTCCAGAGTTTTCAAGGTGCACTGATAAATTTCAAAAATAATTACAGAGTAATTATGATATTTGTCAAATTTGGTCCTAACGAGAATTCAAGAATAAGAATGGAAACGTTATTGCTTTTAAAAAAAACATGATTGACTCAAGTGAGTTCAAAGACCTGCTTCAGGCAGTGGAAGTGGTCTCCAAATCTGGAGATAAACATCCAAAATTGAGAAAACTCTTTGAAGTTCTTTCAGACTATTTTACTGATCCGACAAATATAAAAAATAAATCTCGAGTGATGATATTCACTCAGAATAGAGCCAGCGCTATCGAGATCAACGAGCATTTGCAAAAGAATCATTTGATCAGATCAAGTATTTTCGTGGGTCATTCCAAGTTTAAGGGGCTTAGTTCTGGAAACGCAGAGATTAAACAGCAGCTCGGGGAGTGGAATCAGAAAAAGCAGATCGACACCTTAACCAAATTCAGGAATTATGAGCTTAACACATTAATCGCTACCTGCATTGGAGAAGAAGGGCTAGATATAGGTGAAGTCGATATGATCGTTTGCTATGATTCTGGATTCTCACCGATTCGGATGGTACAGAGAATGGGTCGAACTGGTAGAAAACGTGAAGGAAAGGTGATTGTTCTATTGATGGAAGGAAGAGAATACCTTGCTTATAAAGCTAGCATGCAAAAGAAGAATATGGTTAAAGAGGGATTGAAAAAAAATAGTAAAGCTAGCAACAATAACAAGAACAGTCGGGCTACGTTTAAAATTGGACAGAAACCACAGCTTGCAAATTTTAGATTTTATTCATTCAATCCTAGAATGATACCTGAAGAAATAACACCCAAGTTGAAATTCATTGATGAAATAGATGAAATAAAAGTTACCGAGAAACTTGAAGGAAGAAGAGAAGAAAAAAAAACTGATGAGAGTGAGAATTTTGAAGAGATCCTCAATTTTAGAAAAGATGAAGAAAATAGCATGGTTGTTCCAAAGAACACAGATTTAATGATGATGGAGGATTCCTGCCAATCAATTAATACAACATCAAATTCAATCAGTAGGAATGGTTGGACTGGTCAAAGCACAGGAGAGGAAGACCGAATTGAAGAAGAAGTGGAACAAGGAGGAGATGTCATAGCGGAATGCGCTGATGAAGAGGAAGAGGCAGACCATGAAGATAAGCATATGGGAATAGATGGAGAGGACGAAGCCAACGAAGAGCTAGATCTGGATGAAATAGATCGTCTATTAAGTGCCTTTGAAACAAACGTAAACACAAACTCAGATTCAAAAAAGAGAGTCAACCCTTTCTGTGGGAGTATTCTGGATGAAAATAAGAAAATGAGAACGTCTTTGGATTAAGAGGATGTTGATTCTTGCTTTCAAATTTAGATAAATCAAGGATCTCTCCTAAATCTGTTAAATTGGTTGCTTCTTTCTCCGTTTAATAAAGTTTCATATGTTTTGATCTCACACAAATTTAAAATATCCTAACTAAGAGCAGGTTCTATTGGATTCGAGAAACATATTTTAAACCATTGTAATGGTAGTAAATACTAAGAGGACGAAACAATGAAATGATTTTCATCAAATGTGCAGCAAACTCAAAAGAATAATACAACATTTTCGAGAAATTCTATTCTTTTTCAGAAAACATAGAAAAGTAGACCCGAGATGACATAACGAGTAAATTTTCTTTCGTATTCGACATCGCAGTCAATATCTCCTGTTTATCATCATTAATTCATAGGTTTAAGGTTTATTGTCCTTTGGGAATTCGACGACAATATACTTTTTTGTATCCCTAGCAAATGCATGTTAGACACCAGGAACATGATTGAGTAGTTTTGTAAGGAAACAAGTGTTGAATGTTAAATCCGTATCTGTATGAATTCCTTAGCTTAAGGATATTCACTCAGTGGAGATTTGTTCAATTTTTCCTCCTTGCTTAAGCAGTGGCGGCCTTCTTGAAAGCAACTGCGATTTTAAATCAAGGAGGGATTTGGAGATAGGTTTCAAATACAAAGAATATATTCTTATTACCTTGTCAGCCGTGCTGTGCTCTCGTATTGCATTTAAGAGCTCATCGATTATCCAAAAAAAGCTTTTATTTCAGTAGAAAGCGTCTATATAAGTGATGGCTACGCTTTTTGATTGTAATTTTCGTTGATTGCTCTTTCTAATCAGAATTGGGGTCCTCCATTGCGCGAAAGTTGGAAAGTTGATTGTGAAGCATGCGGGACAATTCGAACAAGTTAGATACTTTTATTCTATTTTAATCTTCGAGAGAGCAATAGGACAGAAAGTCCAAAAAAAGAGATTAATTCATTTGCTCATCAGCATACAATTTGGACAACATCACAAGTCGCGAAAGCCTATAGAAAAGAAAATGAACTTAAATTCAAGGGTTGCAAAGAAAGTGTGGAAAAGAGTTGTTTTCAGAAAGAATCAATAATGTTAGTTAAAAGTATAGATGAAATAAATGTTATTGAGTTACACAGAAGAGAATTAATATCCAACACTTACTAAATATTTTTTGAAGATCATTCGGTATCAACTATTACGAGAGAGAATGTATGCTACATTCTATAAAGCTGCAGGAATTGAGTCATTTTCAAGCGTCTAGTAAACGCCTTTCAACTATGCCATCTGAATCATTGATTTGTTCATCCCTCCCACAAACATATATAACCCTGAGCAAATTCAATATATCTTAAAAAATCTATATAATCAAATCGTCCTCTTTTATCCTTTGTCAATATAAAATAAAATTAGATCCTCAAACATTCTGTTTTACAATTAATTGCATAAAGCTTTCGAAGTTTGGGTTTCCATGATTCCTAAAGTTTTTTTCTCAAGAGCCTCATTTACAATTTGCAAGTGATCCAGACTCTTATGCTTAATCATCAAATCTGAAACATAGTTAAGGTTTTCGAAATTCATCAGATGCCCAGCTCTCGGAATAGTATGAATATTCCCATTGAAATCTCCCCGCTCATGAGCTTTCTAGGTGCTCTCAGTGCTTATTCAATCGTTTTGGTCATAGTAAATTTCACATGACATCTTAAGATCATGAAATTTATCTTCGAGTGGAATATAAGCTGCAGCATTCGGAAAGGCGAGAAAGAGATGAAGCGCTTTGAGTGTGCTTTTGGAAAGTAAGTATAAATCTGTAACCCAGTCGAAATTCCTCGCCTCTCAGCCGAGCCCGAGCTTTAATATTCCTCATTATTCAGCTTTTTCATCAAATAGTGAGGATGAATCTTCCTCTCCCAAAACTTGCTGATCTGCTTTTGAACTTGCCTCTTCCGCCAAGGTAGCTCCAGGATCCTATCGCTCATCACGAACTCAGGATCCGCTCGAGAAACTCCAGCCGGAGGCATAAGGAGAAGTTTCTTGACACGCTCGGGATTACTAAGTGTATACATGGCACTCTGCGAGGTAAAATTTTTCAAGGCCCTCCGTCTGTCTCCATTGTTCTATTGAATCTAAGAAATACGTGATAGTTTCTTCAGCCGGCGAACAGATGAAATTAGGTCGTGAAGAGAGCCTCATTCTGATTAGATCGATACACCACAGTCGGTAGTTCTCAGAAAGCTTCTTCAGCATTTTGTAAAATGAGGTTTGACCCAGTAAATACCCATGAATGAGGACTAAATCTTCCTTTTGGCCGTTTTCGCAATCTGTATGTACTCTTCTTTTCCGTTCAAGACTATTGAAACATCAAAAACGCTGACTTCTTCTGGTTGCTTCAATCCATTAAATTTATCAAGCAGAACGGATTCTATTTCGCGCGTCTCGTTATATAATTCAATGTGAGAATTGAAATCTTGAGCTTTTTTTCTGAAGTTTAATTAATTGCATCTTTGAAGAGAATCTTTTGGAAGGTTTAAACGAGATGTATTTGTAATTGCTAAAAGAATGGTAATTTGATTAAACTCAAGTTTTGATCATTTTGGACCAAAAAAGTTGTTTATTACGTGTGATGTCAATCAAACACGCGTACAGAGGAACTTTCAGCAAACAGAATATGTAGACGGTATCAGTTTGTATTCCTGTTTGCTGTTTGGCTTAATATAATCTTTGTAATCGGAATGATGATATGATTGTTAGTGATTTGTGAGGCCTTCTCTCATACGAGAAGAATTGACTGCATGTGTACACTATTATATTCAAGTGATGAAATTCAATTATAACGAGTTAGGTGTGATATGATTTGGCAGCCTCATATCAAACATATTTCTTATAGACTAATTTGATTTTCTTCTTAACTGTTTTGAGACATACGAGGGGAATTTCATTACTCATAATTTTTCCGGACCTCCTCACAATCGCAATTTATTTTTTGATTAATAAGTATTGAGAGATTTTATAGCATGGCACGAACTCTTTAGCAAAGCAGAATTTATAACTCTAAAGCTACTGAAATGGAGGAGGACATCATTATATTATCTCATTCATCATTTATCAAGAATCATAAGGTTAATATCCCTAGGTAAATTTTACTAGATTTCATTGTTATAATGTCCTTCTTCCTCCTCCTCATTTTCTTCCTCATGCTGCACATGATGAGGATGATATGGTTGTGAGTCTTCATCGTTTTGTACATGTATTCCCGGATCATTGTATGGTGATTGGAACTCAATGTTAATATTTTCTTCTAACACGTCATACTGCATTTCAGGTCTTTAAAATTATGAGTTTTGTGGATAACCAAGTCAGTACCTATGGCTTTCAATTCTTTCAATTTGTTGGGACTCACGAATGCCTTTTTGAGTTGGTATGTAGAGCAATTGGAGCGCAAAAATGTATATGTTCATAAAGGTGATCGTGAGTAGTATCTTTGAACCTTTTCAAAATTGATTTTAATCGATTAACAAGAATAAGGTTCTCTACCATTTGTGTTGAAAGAAGAAAATGCTTCCGCGAAGATGACTGAGGAGTAGTTCGGGAAAAGGTTAGTGATAGAGTTCTCACAAAATAATTGTTACAGATGAAGAAGGCGAGAATAAAGAACAACGAGAGCATAAAGAGGATTTTTTGTCGCCAAATTCTTGTTCTGAAGTTCTGAATGATGTAAACGATCTCTCTCAACAATCCAATCAATGCAAAGACTAAGTGATTAAATCAAAAGAAAAGAATCTGAATAGGAAATACCACCAAAAATGATTGCAATGATCTTAAACGCCAGGTAGGCTTTTTGATGCTCAGTATCGAAATCAAATCCAGGATCTTGGAGGTAGGCGTGATTTAGCAGCAACAAACTAGTGAGAATGAATGCCCACAACAACTACCAAAAAAAAAAAGTTAATTTTTCCCAACCGTTGCGAAATGCAGAAGAAATACAAGCAGGAAGATTCCTTTCCAAACTGTAAGAGTTTTTGTGTTCCTTTGTTGATTTTCCAATCTGATTCTCTATTGAATTCAGTAAGATCGTATTATTGCTTAATAGAAAAAACTTACCTGATAGGTCGTGAGCCAGAACCCGTATAGATAAACACAAAAGTTCACCGTAAAGATCGTTGAGAAAAAGAATCTAATTGAATTTATGGTTCCATGGGTTGAGCGAAATTTATTACGATGCCTCGCCAGGAAGAGCAATAACAAGCGCATAGAATGGATTATTGAAGAAAATAAGCAGAAAACTGAGGGCCAAGATTGCCTTTTGCTCAATGATCCAATCACGGGAATCTCGGAGACTTCTCATTTTCCAAAGGAATACTATGCACATGATTATTGACAAACAGACAAAAGTATATCTGAGGCCAAGTAGATATTTGCTGTACTCACTGTTTATTGTGTAGACCTTCGAAAGAAATTAACAATTCCTGTGGCGTTTCTGATTTTACATAGAAAGCTGCATTTTGTATTTGAGCCGTATGTTGTGCAGCATCGAGAACTTGGATGATGATGAGATAATCATGGTATTTAATTTCTGGGAATAAAAGTATTGTCGTCTCATCGCAATACGTTTGGTTCTTATCATTCGAGTCAGTATGGAGAGAGAAATATTAATTATTACAAAGCCACAATGAATAGTAATGGCATGACTTGGGTTTGTCATTATTTCCTTGGAAATTGTATTTCCATTGCTGAGCTCATAAACGCTGAGGGAGAAACGTAGCGTTACAGAGAACTCTTCGATGAGGGTGAAAAGAGCAATATTTTAGGTAATATTACCAGTTAATGCACTTGCGATAATGTCAGCTTTTTGGAGGAAAACAGTTGCAAAAATCATCTGATTGAGTCCTGAAACATTCTGGACTCTATTCATGAATATCGGGTAATTCTGATTGAAATAGCTTAAAGTTAGTTGAAAAGAACCATACTTTCAGGTCGAATGGCTTGGCACAATTTGCACTATTATTTGAATACTGATTGATGTTTTGGATGCAATAACTTGGCTGGGAGGACAGCGTGGTATCTCGATTCACAACTATTGCAGTCGGTACTATGAAGAAGAGATCATGAATTTGACTCTCACATTAAAAATTACAGAAAGCTGATATGATGAACAGGATGCCGATTAGCAAGATTATGACCAGAGCGAGAGCTGTAACTCTTTTAGGTTTAAGTTCATCAATTTGTAGGCTTATTAAGCTGCAACAATTATTTACTCGGAAAGGGAGAATAAAGTTTTTTGGTTACATGCTGGATCGAGCTTGAGACTCCATCTGTTTCTTGATCTTGGAACTAAGAATTTTTTTTTAAATTTGTATTGAGAAATATTTTTTATCAAATCATTGTCTGCAGTCCGTGTGTGCGCTTAGCACAATTCATGAATGTGTGATGGCAACATATGTTCTTCTTCAGCTCTTAAATTTATCCATTACGCATGGATTGCTTGAAGACTACAAACATTTTATTTGAGCTTACTGTTTTTTTTTTTGTTTGTTTTTTTTTTGTGAAGACAGAGCAAATTTTCCAACGAGATATTCAAATGAACATGGTTTTTAGTGAAATATTCGCTTTGTTCTAGTATTTTATAGAGAACGATCACTAGAGCAAAATCGTTTGAAAGCTCCATATTAGAAGCTGATATATATATGTAGAAAATACTCAGAACACTTTTTTTTTATTTCATAAAATGGAAGAAGACACCTAATTCTTATCATAGAAAGCTGAGCAGTTAGAAAGATTTTTCAAGAAGTTTGATTTTATCAATTAAGTAAATAAAATACACCGTGAATGGAGAAAGGAAGAGCTTTCTTTCCTATAAAAATTTGAGATTCAACTCGAGTGAAGTTTGTAATAATCAATGTCATTAACAAGTTATTTTGCTTTTAATAGCGACCATTCAAAAATTAGACTGCAATTTTGAGTGTTCATGAACCCAGTTCACAAGTCTATTGCATTCACCCCACCTTGCTTCCATAGATTCACAGCTTAGAACAACAACGATATAATTTTTTCCCTCAATTTTAACAAATCCGCTAAAGCAAGGGCCTGCCGCAGTTGTAATGCCTGTCTTCACACCATCCCAGCCCTCAGGCAAGAGCTTGTTTGTGTTTTCCCAGGTAGCCTGTCTTTCTGTTTCATCAATTTGTTCTATTAAACATGAATATTTCTGCTGTACTACAATTTGACGAAACAATTCATTCTTCATCGCGTTAGCTGTTAATTTTGCAATATCAGCTGCAGTTGATCGATTATTTCTGTCACAGAGTCCATGAGGATTTGAGTACTTAGTGTTTGAGAGCCCAAGCTCAAAAGCAGTCTGATTCATAAACTGCAAAAAATACTTAAGCGCGAATTTTCCGCGATACTGAGCATGTGAAGGATTTGCTTTCACCTTTGCCTTATAATCTTCTGATTGCATGTTAATGTAAGTCCCAAATGACTCGGCGATACAATAGGCGGCGTCGTTGCCACTGGGAAGCATTAGTCCGTGCAACAAATCCCAAATTGAAATAATGTCTCCTTGTTTAAGGTTTGCTGTAGTACCAATAATTCCTGATGCGTTTTGAGAGACTTGAACATAAGTCTCTTTAGCGTCGATACCATAACTCAGAATAAGTTTGCAGGCGCAAAAGCAAGTCATAATTTTAGTGAGGCTTGCAATCTCACGTTTTGAAGCTTCTCGACGGCCAAAAATGACTTCTCCTGAGTCTCCATTCGCTACTACCCATGCTTTTGATGTAACAGCAGGTACTTTGATTCCTATTTATTGTATGTTTTCAAAAACAAAAAAAACTAATTTCTTGAGAATAATATTACCCTTCCTTATAATTTCTTTTTCGAATGTCGTGATTTTAGAGCCGCCCGAAGGGTCGTCTTTTAGTGATGATACTGAGGTATTCTTTGTAAGAGACTTGGGTCTACTTCCAATTGATCTAAAAGAATATAAGTAAAGCTAGGAATCCTCTTAACTTTTGTGTTACCTCTCTCTGCCACGACTGCTTTCGCGACTTGAGTTTCGCGATGAGTTATTACTCCTATTCGAAGTCGGAGATAATCCTTTATAGCTCGAAAAAGAGTCATCTCTTCTGCTTGGCTCAGCGAGTATCCGATTTCTAAGGTAACCGGGCTGAACCTTACTCGCAGCGGTCTGCAGGCTATAGGAATCTTTTTTAAGAGGAGGTTTTTTAGCTAGTGACTCAGCGCTTTTCATCTGGCTTCAGCCGCAATGTCTAAGCAAAATTTTATATTTTTTATTTGATCAAGGATCACACACATAAAACAGATCTTTGTCATCCGATTTGAAACTATTGATCGTTAGCATATGATGCATTCAGTCCTGATTAATGAGTTTACATCCTTGCTTTTGCTATCTTGCCGTCTATTTTGTGGAAACCCTTGCTGCATGTGTGGGAAAGCTAAATTTCTGCTTTTTGATCTTTGAATTTTGACAACAATTGAATATTTTTGCATGAGGGCTCTTAGGAATGTTGATATGAATTGTTATTGCACTATTTGGCCTAATGCCACAGTTTTTGGATAATGTTGCCCTTGAAGAGAATGATATAGGTATATATTTAAATATAGAAATTTGATTCCTGATGCTTAGTGAGACCACCATCATCTACCTACCAAAACATCATCTATTATTATTTTAGTATGCAAATTTAGCTTTTTCATTGAATTTGTTGATAAAGCAAACAGTAAAGTAAATATTTTACAAAAATTCTTTTGTAGGTAACCCCTAAATCGTTGATTTTCTACTGACAAACTTTGAATGTGTTTTTCATCATGGAGAAAACAAATTGGTGGAGATAAAAATTATTATTCACAAGATGATGATTCATTAAGAGCCGCTTCTTTTTGTCTTTTTCTTTTTAGTGCCTTTTTTCATAACTCGTTTATTATTTTCATCAAGAATGTAATCTTCAGGGCGATGCTGCTCTGCTGATATTTTGTAGTTGCGATTTTCCAAAGTTGTACATTTGTTTTGAGCAGTGTAGTTGAGGTTTAAGGAAATTGGAGTGAGTACTTGTTCCTCAACGTGAATTTTGGTCTTATAAATGAATCCATTTTCCTCTGGAATTGGGCCATTATCAGTTTCATTAAAATCGTGAACGTTTTGCCATTCTTTCCTAGCTTTAAGACTTGAGAATTCCTTAGATTTGGCTTTTTTCTTCTTTTTTTTCAATCCATTTCCAGGTACTGGACAAAGAGAATAACTTGATTTGGAGCCTAAATTCCAATCATCTACGAAATTCTCTCTCAAATTTATGCACATATCCTGTTGACAATGAATAATTTTAGGATTCAATGTACCTTCTTGGGCATTGAGCTGATAGTTAACTGTATTTTGACAATGAGGGGTACTACTATTTTTCCTTACAGGTTTTGATGACATTCTAGAATTTGCAAAACCAAACCCGCTGTTGTCTTCATTATAGGCGAAAGAGAAGTGTGGAGCCTGACTCTCTGAAATTCGAGAAATCTGAATGTTGTTGCCTTTCTCTTCTGGAAATAGATCTCCAAAGTTCGCAAAACTCCGTGTGCGGATAAAATCAAAAAGCGATTCAGTTGAAATTCTACTGAGGAAAATTTCTTTTCTCTGTTGTGCATCTTGCAGGACATAGTCAAGCCTATTTCTTCTGAAGCAAGAATGACGATATTGATGAATCGCCTTCTCCAAATTCGTGTTCTTTTTTAGTAGACTCTGAAACATCGCTATTATGCTATCTTTCTTTTTCTCAAGGTTGATTTGAACCACAAGGGGGTGTCGCTGAAAACCTAATTGTTTCGTAATAAATTCCATCGGCGCCAAAAAATTGATGAAATCCAGATCAGGTATAATTTCGTAAGGATTTTGTAGCGTTGGATAAGACGTTATTCGTACTATGTTAGGATTTTGTTTTGAGATTGCTGAGCGAGAATTTGCATATATCTCTGTGGCCGGCTCAATTTCTCTATGGAACAGATTAGTTTTTTCTGGTTCTGCAACGGTGGAAGGAACTTTATTTGCAAATTTGTTGTTCAAGCATTCATTCTGAGTTCGCAGGGCATTATTATTACATGCATAATAATAGTCCGTGAGTTTTTTCTCTGGTTCAGGTTGCCTTTGGTTGGTTGACTTCATGGCCAAGTGAGACTCATGCCTTCCCCGTCCCTTGGCATCTATATTATTTATTTGATCTATTTCTTCAGCCAAATCTTCCCAAAATTTTAGTTTTTCATCAAACAATTCGTTTTTTATAGTTTCCATCGTTAGAATTCGATTATTAGATATATTCTCCTTGCAAACTACCGGCTTCTCTAAATTGCACTGAATGAGCTGGTTTGGGTTAATTGCACGTACGTTCTCACATCCAGGTGTTTCGCGCTTGCCCTCATGAGCTTCTTGTTTTATTTTGGCAGAGGCCGACAGTTTCGATTTTAAGCCTTGTATCAGTTCATTCGATCTTCCTTTCAATAGTTCTTTAAAATGCTTTTGAGAAACTTCAACTAACCATTTCGCAAAAATAGGGATAATCGGAAGCTATGTTTAGTTTGTGAGAATGAGCAAAATGATGAGGAATAATAATTACACGCATGGACTCATAGTTCGAATATACCTTCTTCAGGTCTTCCACTTTAGATTTGAGTGAAAGAGCCGAAAAAAATTTCAAATAGAGTTTCGCGATATTCTTAATTTCTCCAGTTTCATTATAATTCTGATATTCGAAGAAAGGTGAAATCACTTGCATCGCTTCATATGATCTTCTCTGAAACCGACTATGCAAGTATTGAAATCAATTGTTGGCAAATTATTGCATGGTTGATTTACATTCTTTGCTCAAGATCGAACTCTGCGAATTCGAACAGCTTTTCAAAAAGTTTATCTTCTCTCGCAATTTGCTCCTTTTCTCGTTTCTTGAACCTTGTGACCAAATTCGAAAGGTTTTTCATTTCTAATTTGATGTCAGCCTCCTTGAGTAATAGACAGCTGCTTTCAAAGTCTGCAGCCTTGCATCGAAATGTTGCCAATGTTTTAAATCGGTTCTGTAGGGAAGCAAAAAGTTCATCCATAGTTTTCTTCTGTATTCTTCTGTTTTGTTTATTAAAATGTTCCAAGCAAATTCAAATTTGTTAACGGAATAAATGCTTGAATAAGCATGAGCTTTTTAAATTTGAGATCTGATCAAATGTAAGTAATATCTTAAAGGCTGGCGATCTACACGATTGTTAATGATGAAGAATATGTTTTTGTGGAACAATTAACTGCATGAAGTGCTCAACAAATCAGATAAAGAGGATTGATTGTTCGCTCATGTTCGAGGGATGGAGAATGTCGGAATTCCCGTAATAAAATAAAAGCAGTTTGCTATATATAAAAACCAAATAGTGTTGCTCGTTAGTCCTTCAAGTCCTGATATTCAACAGCTGGCTCGAAGTATTTTTTGCACTTTCCGAAGTGAAATTTTAATCTACGAATTATGCACAATTAGATCAATTTATCTTGTGTAATTCTTGAAACTCTAATACAACTGAAACTATAGGCATATTATGCACAGCTGAAATTTAGGAATAAGAATATAT
>ENA-UOTZ01000030-UOTZ01000030.1-compost-metagenome-genome-assembly--contig:-NODE-30-length-88552-cov-25.867533_pt1 | contig 88552 bp, 54 predicted proteins | sample MGYA00238144_ERZ746983 | MGnify/ENA primary metagenome ERZ746983 (study PRJEB28759, sample SAMN06268863) | compost metagenome | isolation source: single cell | place: USA: California, Emeryville, Joint...
TTTTTTTGATAAGAATATAAAATCAAACCATAACGCTCGAATGCATAAATCGTTTGTAATTCATTGGCGCCAATAGTTCCCATTTATTCTTAGAAATTGAGTACCTATTCAGTAATTTAGCAATGATGCGAAAAGGAATAAAACTCATCATACATTTCAACTGATGATAGGGGGCCACCGTCAAACCCACCGAAAACATAAACTGCCTGCAGGTCAGGAGTTGCCACCGCGGCCAGAGTGCACCTGGCATGGTTCAGAGGAGCCACAATCACCCATTGGTCTTTCTCTTCGTCGTACCGCTCCACAGTATTGAGGTAATTCGCGCCATCATACCCACCAATGGCATAAATACCATCAGCTAACGTCACGGTTGCCAGAGCCCGGCGAGGTACATTCATACTTGCAGCAGGTTCCCAAACTCCAGTCGTCAAGTTATATTTCTCCACGGAATTCAGACACATACTAATGAAAAAATTACAAGACAATGTCAATAGTTTGTTATCTACTTTTCCGGCCCACCGAATCCTCCAATAGCATAAAGATAGTTATTTTTGCCTATAGCCAACGAGAGCTCGTCTCTTTTATATTGCAACGAAGGCAAAGGCTTCCAAACGCGAGTTTTTATATTAACCTGCTCAAACACCTTCAAAATATTCGAGCCGTCATTTCCACCACATAAAAAAATGTGATCTTTTATCACAGGACATATTAGATCGGATTTAATGCAAATGCTATTGTACCTTTAAACAAAAGCGCACCAAAACCGCTTTTCGCCTTCGTTAAATAGATTTGCGATGGCTTCAAAACGTTTTCTCGAATATCCAATTCTTCACAGCTTCTAAGCCGCTCGCTGTCCTTAACCTTAGTATTAGTGTTTAGTATCTGTGTGCCATAGTCGTATAAAAATTACTCTCTTTCCTCCCATAAGCAAGACCTTATTTCCCGGCAGAGGCAAAGCAACGAATTTAGTTCGATTGTTCAATACCTTATGCACTACTTCCCATTCTCGCTTCTCCAGATCAAATCTCTCGATCACAGCCTCAGTGCTCTCTACAAATCCTCCGATCACATAAATTGAAGACACTGGTGGCAGAGGCTCCGCTTCTTGCTTCACAGCATACTTCTCGCTGGGTACGTAACTCTCACGGCTCACATAACTCTTGTATCGCTCTGCACCCTCTTGATATTCCAGTGGCGTCTCTTGGATCGGCAGTATCCTTTCGGTAGGCCGCTTATAATAGGTCTGAGCAGCGTTGTAAGGTTTCACCTGACATTTCGGAGCGTCTCCTAAGCATGTTGGTAAACGATTATTCTCAAAGAAGTAGAATTACCATTAGTTAAAAGGTTAAGCAAATCAGAGTTAGTGCTCATAGAGTCGTTCCTTGTGTCGAATGTGCCGCTCTTTTGTTCCTCAGTATATTTAATTGTCGACTCTTCTCGAGTTTGAAGCACTCTGTCACTGAAAATCGTTTGTCCAAGCTGTAGCTTCGGCATGGCAGACTCATTTGGGAGTTCCATCCGGTGCGTTTCTCCAAAGTCATTATACGAGGTGAATGTTTCGTTTGTTTTTAGATACTGTTCATCTGCTTTTGGTTCTTCACTTCTTTCGGTCTCTTGATTATATCGCCCAACTTGTGTGGAATTTCCCCCTCGGTTGCTTGTTTGATCCAAAGTCTTATTGCTATAATTCTTGCTAAACGTGTAATATCCAGAGTCATTGCCAATCTCGGTTTGAATTGTGAGCTTAGTGGTGGGATTACACATGACTGAATTTGATCGACTATTGCTACTAGCTTGTGAATTGTTTCTATTTTGATGGCTACACGAATTATTTAGGTCCTTGTTCATGGAGGCGTCTGTTGGCTGGCACGTAGTGTTGTTACTCGCGCTAAATAAACTGGCTCGATACTTTGACTGCTCTTCAAATCTATTCTGCTGGATTGCCGGCTGAAACTGTTGCTGCGGAGAAATCTTCTCTAAACTTGCATTTAGTGCCATAGCGGCATTATTTCCTCCCTCAGACGATTCTAATATACTAAAGCGATTTGGCACGGCTGTTGTGTTGGAAATGGAGGTATCAGCTTCCGTCACCGACCCAACACACTTCCTTAAATTCGAACCAATACTGCTGTTTCTTCTGTGTTCTCCAACAATATCCTCTTTTAAACCTCTTTCCAATCTCGCAGCTGGGAGTTGCTTGCTGCTTAAATGTTGCAAGAATTTCTTTCCACTTTCTAATCTATTTTTCCCTGGACTGCATGAAATACTGTACGTTCTTAATGGGTCCTGGTTCTGGTTTAAAATAACACCCGGGGTATTGACTGATTTCTCGTCTCCAAAGTTTCCGCGGTTTTTGGAAATCTCATGGAAACCCTTCGGGGTTTGGTCCTCTACCTGAGCCGACTCGTTGGTTTTCTTTGTGTTTTCAGGATTTCCGGGTCGGTTCGGTAAAGGCGAAAGAATTCTGTTTTCTTGATTGGCATGCTTGTCTTCTTTTGGTTTCGGATCTCTCGATCTATGTTCTGGAGCTTTGTCGATGATTGTATACGATTGCGTTGTTTCTTTTTTCGGCTTAGGATTGTTAGTGTTTTTGACAGCACGACTAAGTTTAAGAGCTTTATCGGACGAATAGAGATATTAAAAAAATACTTTTCTTTTTGAGGGAGCTTTGAATTGCGATTTACACCTGCATTTTTCGAAGTTTTTTGAGCAAGTTGAACTTTCAACGTCTTAGCCTCATGCTCAGGGTTTGCTGAAGATGAATTGAATGCGGCTGTGGCACCTGAAGTGGGTTGGACTGGGAACGATTTGAGGGGAGACACCAAGGTTGGTTGAGCGTTCAGTTGGGCAGATTGTGGGTTCAGCATCTTCCAAATGTATGCCAATTCTTGTTCCTTGTTCACTTCTTTCACTGATGTGTTGATTGCGATCGAACTAACTGTTTCAGTTGCTTTTTTCATCATTTCCAGCCTGTGTTTCGACCCACTAAGCAGTTTAATATCACTCTCGCTCACAGAAAGCTCAGCCTCTGTAAGAAATTCTGTTATTATTTGACGGTGCGCCAAAAGCCGCTCTTCATGGCTTACAATTATGTTTTTCTGACTATCGAGCTGCTCGAGCACTGCTAACTTGAGTTGATCCTCCCTCTCTGAAATCACCTTTCTAATTCCATCAAACATTTTCGTGATATTGATCAGCGATTGTTCAGATGACTCGACCAGTTGCCGTTGAGACTGTTGGAGCTCTTCTTGAATTTTTTCTATCTTCGACTCAACTATTTTGGCTAATTCATAGGCTTTCTCAATAACTGTCCTCTCTTTCTGAGCTGCCTATAAGAAAACTCAATAAACAACAGAGCATCACTTCAGATAAGATACCTTTACTAACGAATTAAGTTCATGCTCTTTCTTTTTATCCTCCAGTATGCAATTTATACACAGAAGAACCCGATCTCTTTCACAAAATGCTGCGAACACATATATTAGGAAGCAGTTGGGAAAGGTACGGTTACCTTCAATGTTTTTTCTGTGCTTGATGCAAACGATATGATGTCCGAAGTCAATAGTAGATTCTTCCATAGAAAGAGTATGCTGCCGCGATTGATCGGTGGAGTCTTGGTTTAATTGAGTGGTTTTAAGGATGATCAATGCGAGGTTCTTTGGAAATTGATGAACATTTGGAGCTTTGTTAATCACATGACAAACTGGACATTCCAAGGACGTTTCGTGAAACAGTGAATGAAGGCATACTTGACATATGCTATGTCCACATGCTGTTAGAAGGTGCGGATTACGGTCATATTCGTTGTAGGAGAGTTTGCAGTTAGGGCAATCCATTTGAGTGTTTCAAATAATTGAATTAAAGTTTCAGTTAGTTTTATCCGAACAATCCAATAAGTTTTAAAAGAAAATTGATACCATTCGAGAATAAGAAATTGAAAATGTGAAGTATGAAATGGACAAACTTGTGACTATCCTTCATAACATAATAATACATTCTTAAGTGTCGATATAGGATTGCCAGAGAATTGAATGACAGATTTAATTTTTAGTAAATAACCTTTGTGAAGTATTTTTCTCATTTAGGGCAATATGTAATATGAAAACTTGACGGATAACTTGTTTTATTGAGCTTGAAGATTCTCCAGAGTATCATGCTCTTATGGCAGACTAACATCCGCAGATCATACCATTTTTCCCTTTTTCACTACTTTTTAATTTCTTACTTTCTTGAACTAATACTCTTCTGCAGTTGATTCAGCGAAAGAAGCACAGTTTTATTAAATCATGCCATCTAAAGAAGGTATGTACGTAGCTGAATGATGCTAAAGTTCTAATTCGATCTTCGCAAAGACCATAATAACCAAAAGCAGACATCGAAAAGGGATTACACCTTCGAGTATTGTTTGGTTTTCCAGTCGCTGCTTCGATCTCAGGTTTAAGTTTTGTGCTGATAATTTAAACTAAACCAATTGGATATTCAATAAATTACTATTATTGCCGATCGATCCGATACTATCATGAGCCGATTACAGCATCTCGTTATTTTTTCTGTCTTCATGCTAACATTCTTCTGCCTGGTGGCAGCAGGAAACTCCTCCTCTCCTCCACTCAACATCCATCTCATCGCCCACACTCACGATGACGTAGGATGGCTTAAGACTGTCGATGAATACTACTACGGCCTCCGCAGCGACATCCAAAAGGCAGGCGTTCAGTACATTCTTGATTCAGTTGTGCGCACATTGAACAGGAACCCCGAGAGGAAATTCATTTATGTTGAAGTCGGTTTCTTCTATCGTTGGTGGAAGAATGCCGACGATGTATTGAAGAACATCACTTACAAGTTAGTCCAGAACGGACAACTTGAGTTCATCAATGGCGGTTGGTGCATGCACGATGAAGCCACACCCTACTACGAAGATATTATCGGAAATATGGCTGTTGGACATGAATTCCTCAAAAACACATTCAATGTGACCCCAACCATCGGATGGCAGATTGATCCTTTTGGTCATTCTAATACTAACTCAGCCTTCTTCTCTCAAATGGGTTTCAATGGCGTCTGGTTTGCTAGAATTGATTATCAAGACTATATTAACAAAACAGGCACGAAAAACATGGAAATGATCTTGAATCCGACTACGAGCCAAGGACTCGAGAATCAAATTTTCGCAGGAATTATTTACTCTCATTATCACTGGCCAAGCGAGGCACCATATGGAAACTTCGCCTGGGACACCCTCACCAACTCGAATCCTCAGCCAGAACCAGTTATTGACACTGAAGTACTTGAAGGAAATAACATTGAAAGCACTGCAAAGGGGTTCGTTGGGTATTTCAAGAACTTGTCAACCATGTACAAAACAAACAACGTGATGAAGACTTTAGGTGCGGATTTCCACTACCACGCTGCTCACATTGACTTCAAAAACGTTGATAAACTCATTAAGTATATCAGAAGCCGAACAGATTTGTTCCCTGATGTCACTATTCAATACAGTACGCCCAGCATTTACCTTAAGGCTGTCCATGACTCAGCCAGCGTGGATACATTTCCAAATAAAACTGATGATTTCTTCCCTTATGCTTCTGCAGAAAACGCTTACTGGACTGGTTACTTTACCAGTAGACCTGCTGTAAAGGGCAATGTTAGAAGGGTCGGCAGATACCTTCAGAGCGTGAAGAGATTCGTTGCTTTCAGTTTGTGGGCGAACAGCTCTCAGTATCTTAGCAACAACATGAAAAGTGTGACTGATGCTCTCAGACAACTTGAACAGACGATGGGCGTCCTCCAACATCACGATGCGATAACTGGTACTGAAAAGCAAAGAGTTTCCGACGACTATATCTACTTCCTTGATAGAGACATGATGCGCGTCCACAAAGTAAAAAAATACCGTTTTGCGCATTTCTCTAATCATATACACTCCAATCAAATAGGAAGTCCTCAGCCCACTCCTCCAGGAAAGTGCAAAAACCCAAATCGGTTTCGATAATGATTTCACACTCTGCGAATGGAATGAAACAGCCTCACTTTGCAATGTTACAGCTTCATTGGCACATAACACTCCAGTTGTTGTTGGAATTTTCAACCCAATTGAAGCCGACACCAAACTCATCAGAATCAAAGTCACCACTGGAAAGCTAGCTGGTAACTCACTCCCTTTCCCATAAACTCTTTTCACTAATATATTATTATTCTATCTATTATAGTCAGTGATGCTTCTGGAAATCAAATTGTTGCTGATGTCATCTGTACTAATGTCTCTGATGCAACCGATTGCGACTTGTTCTTCAGAGCTCCTCTTAATGGACATTCCACAACTTTCTTCTACTTGACTCCGAGTGAAACTTCCATTTGCATTGAAGGTCAACCAACTGTCCCCAGCGGACAATATTATGCCAAATATTCAACTGGACACGGCAGATACATCACGGTAATCTTTCTGGTAGTTGAGGGGAAACTAATTTGTTCATTCAATAGGTGTTTCCGGATTTGACAAGCTTCGAATGGGAAGATGCAACTCACATCTCAAGGTTCAGTCTCCAATTTAACTACTACCCTTCTTACTGCAAGAGTGGCAATCAAAACTCAGGAGCTTATATTTTCCGACCAGCGAATAGCAACCTCGACCACTCTTCCCCTTACTCTGCACCAACCTCCTCATTGATCTTCCTCGGAAAGGTTGTCACTCAAATCAGCACTCAATATGATCGCACCATTGCCAACATCAGATTCAGTGATCCAAAATCAAGAGATATCGATGTTGAAACATTCGTTGACTCAATCGATGTCAGTGATAATGTTGGAAAGGAAATCGTTCTCCTTCTCAAGACCACCCTCTCAAACAACAAAACTTTCTACACTGACTCTAATGGACAAGAAATGCAAAAGAGAGTTCTGAACTACAGACCAACTTGGAACTTCACCACTGTTCAACCATCATCTGGAAACTATTATCCAGTCAATGCTGCAATCTACATTGAAGATGCTATCACTAAAGACAGAGTCACGTAATTTTTAAAGAATCTCTCCAAATTCCTTGGTTAATGATTTAATTTTTCATTGGTAGTCTCATCACTGACAGATCACACGGAGGTACTTCCCTTCGCTCAGGAGAAATCGAACTGATGTTACATCGAAGAATTGTTTGTGATGATAGTAAAGGTGTTAATGAAGCTCTGATGGAAACAGGTACTCGTTTTATCGTTAATAACCTTCTTATATATTTATTAGACCCTTTGACTTGGAAAGGACTCGCCCAATGGTACAAGCACACCATCACCTTCAGCTCAGCAACCGAAGAATCTCGCCAAAGAGCCATCCAATACACCAACGATCAACCTCCTGTTGTTGCTGTCAGCCCTGTCACCGCAAAGAACATGAGAACCCTCAAAACTCTTCCAGCAACATTCCATTTGAAGGACAAATTCTCTCTTCCTGAGGGTGTCAAGCTCCTCGTCAAAACAAATTGCAAATGCTCATTCGTGGTTTGGTTCCACAACTTCAATGAGAACAAGTCTGTTCAAATTGACACTTCATTCTTCAAGAATGTTGCTCCAAAAGCCAAGAGCTATACCCTTACAGAGGTTTCTCTCACAGCCAACCAACTCAAGGCTGAGGCTGTTGCCAAGAGATTGAATTGGAGTACCAACAAGATTGATAGTAACGCTCTCATAAATAAGGATTATCTTCAGGGTAACTATACATTTGTTATTTTTTGGCTAATAATAAATTTTTGTGAACCAGATGGCACAATTAACTTGAGACCACTCGAGATTAGAACCTTCCAAATCGATATTGAATGGTAAGAATTTTATGATTCTTTGACTTTGATCGGAAGGAAGATATTAAACTAGTTTTTCATAAGAAAATGATAAAATAATGACTCTTTTTTGTTGAGGGATATTCATTGGTTTATCTGAGATTGAAAGTCATTTTTAAAAGACAAAAGAACCGCTATCCATCATAATAATAAATCTTGCATTTGTTGAGCGAATTCTTTTTATCAAAGCGAAAATAATGCGAGTTATTTTCTATTGCTTAGGGAGAATTTCAAGAGGGTTTCTTGTTTCAACAGAATTAAACAAAAACGTCTCTTATTTCAAAGTCAAATAATAAACTTTCTTTGGATCATTTCATGTATATCATCAAATAATTTTCTTCTTGCTTTATTATTAAAATTAGAACACATGTTTCTCACCTGAGATTAGATTAGCAAATAGTAGAACAATGTGTACAACAAGAGGGAGCCTTCATAAAATTTGTTGAGAGATTAATTTGCTGAATGCATGACGAAGATTCCTCACAATTTTTGCAGTTTTCTCTTTCTTCCAAACCCTTCGCTCTTGCTTTTTTCCTATCTTCCATGTTTCTTTTTTTAGTCTATAGAGAATACAATATCTTAGCAATGAAGTCTGAACATAGGCAATCTCAAATGTTCAATGATTGAGTACTCCACATTCAAATTGGTCACAAATTATAGCATTAACACAGAGAATCAAATAAATTAAGCAACTAGTAACTCAGCGAAGATTGAGCGATCTTGATCAATTTGCTGGTCTATTGTTGAATCGAATATTACAAAATCTTATGTGTTTCTCTTAGCCGTAAAAGATTCTAATTATCAAATTGCTCTTGAGCCATTACGATTTTAAAGCTGGATGAAGAAAAAGATTAACTTTATCAAGACTCGTACGATACCAAACAAGCAAGAGGTCCCTGCGAATTGCTTTCCCTCGTATTTATTTTCTTTTCTGAAATGCATTTAGTGACCAACAACGAAAAAATGTTTTTGAAACGTAGCGGCCATGTCCAACTCGAGAAAAGTGAAAAGTTATCACATACAAGCATAGATAAACAGCCCCGAACCTCTTTTTGGATTATGAATGCAACATAAATTATCTCAGGCCCAGGTCAGCTTAAGTCAGTCGACTCCTTCTTCGGAATATACAATTTTAGTTACGGAATTTTTTTTCATTCACTGCAAAAAATACTTGGCTTAATACTTTTGAGGTTTAATGACTTCTGTCCAAGGTTCCAGTTCAAGACTCAAATCGAACTGGTTCAATAGGATCTTTTCTAATTCGAAAATAAAAATACAAACAAAAATTGATTACAGCACTCCAGCGTTGAATTGACTCAGGAGGTGAATGTTTGAGTTCCATATCATTTCGAAGCGAAATAACATCACTCGCACTGTGAACTCTGCTAATTATCGATCAATAAGGACTTGTCTCCTTCCCACATTGTATCCACTCAAAGTTCATGTGTAATAAATAATAATCTGTATTAATACCCTCTTATATTCGCTGATATTCGCAGTATTTTCAGTACATCATCTTCCAGCGAGAAAAAAAAAACATGTTGCAAACTGCAGAAGGCAGCATTCCTGCTTAGACTCCATGATAACGTTATGTTTTTAAAAAAATCCTTCTAATTTTTTAGATTTTTTTTCCTTAATTAGATTGTAGAACTAATCTATAATTATTTTAATATTCGATTCTTTAATTCCTCCTGCATGAGGCAATTCCAGCGTCTCGCAATTTTATCGATCTTTGCCTTGGCATTCATTTGCCTGGCAACAGCAAGAAACTCCTCCTCTCCTCCACTCAACATCCATCTTATTGCTCACTCCCACGACGACATAGGATGGCTCAAGACTGTTGACGAATATTTCTACGGTCTCAGAAATGATATCCAAAACGCAGGTGTCCAATACATTCTTGACTCAGTTGTGCGCGCATTGCACAGAAATCCTGAAAGAAAATTCATTTACGTTGAAGTCGGCTTCTTCTACCGTTGGTGGAAGAACGCTGACGATTTAATGAAGAACATTACTTACAAGTTGGTTCAGAACGGACAACTCGAGTTCATCAATGGTGGTTGGTGCATGCACGACGAAGCCACTCCATACTACGAAGATTTGATTGGAAACATGGCTGCTGGTCACGAATTCCTCAAAAACACATTCAATGTTACCCCAACCATCGGCTGGCAGATCGATCCTTTTGGCCACTCTAACACCAACCCAGCTTTATATGCCCAGATGGGTTTCAACGGTCTCTGGTTCGGTAGAATTGACTATCAAGACTACGACGTGAGATTCAACTCAAAGAACTTGGAAATGATTTGGAACCCAACTACCAGCCAAGGAGTCGAGAACCAAATTTTCACAGGAGTCTTATACCCTTCCCTCTACGTGTGGCCAAATGACCCTGCATACGGAAACTTCGGATGGGATATGAACTGGTGGCCTCCAGCTGATCCAGTCATTGATAACACCGTGCTTGAAGGGAACAACATTGAAGCCACCGCCAAGGGATTCGTCGCCTACTTCGAAAATGCGGCAACTCATTACAAAACAAACAATGTGATGAAGACTTTGGGTATGGACTTCGAATATCAAGCAGCTCATATTGATTTCAAAAACATTGATAAAATCGTTAACTACATCAAAAGCCGAGAAGATTTGTTCCCCAACGTCCACATCGAATACAGTACTCCAAGCATTTACCTGAAGGCTGTCCACGACTCATCCAGTGGAGTTGCATTCGAAAACAAAACTGATGATTTCTTCCCATATGCTGACGGAAGCAACGCTTTCTGGACTGGCTACTTCACCAGCAGAGTTGCCGTCAAGGGTAATGTTAGAAGAGTTGGTAGATACCTTCAGAGCGTGAAGAGATTCGTTGCTTTCAATGCATGGTCAAACAGCTCTAAATATCTGAGCAGCAACATGAAGAAAGTCACTGACGCTCTCAGACAGCTTGAGCAGACTATGGCTGTCCTCCAACATCACGACGCCATCGCTGGTACTGAAAAGCAAAGAGTTGCTGATGACTACATCTACTTGCTTGATAGAGACATGATGCGCGTCCACAGAGTAAACCATCTCGTTTGCCTACTCCACTAACCATGTATATATCAATCAAATAGGAAGTTCTCAGCCCACTCCTCCAGGAAAGTGCAAACACCCAAATCGGTTTCGATAATGACTTCACACTCTGCGAATGGAATGAAACAGCTTCACTCTGCAATGTTACAGCTTCATTGGCACATAACACTCCAGTTGTTGTTGGAATTTTCAACCCAATTGAAGCCGACACCAAACTCATCAGAATCAAAGTCACCACTGGAAAGCTAGCTGGTAACTCACTCCCTTCCATATAAACTCTTTTCGCTAATGTATTATTATTCTATCTATTATAGTCAGTGATGCTTCTGGAAATCAAATTGTTGCTGATGTCATCTGTGCTAATGTCTCTGATGCAACTGACTGCGACTTGTTCTTCAGAGCTCCTCTTAATGGACATTCCACAACTTTCTTCTACTTGACACCAAGCGAAGATTCTATTGAGGTTGTCGGTCAACCAACTGTCCCATCTGGAGAATACTATGCCAAATATTCAACTGGACACGGCAGATATATCACAGTAATTTCTTTGATAATCAGATTGACTAACTAATTCACTTGATAGGTCTTCCCTGATCTGACAAACTTCGAATGGGAAGATGCAACCCACATCTCCCGATTCAGTCTCCAATTCAACTACTATCCTTCTTACTGCAAGAACGACGAGCAAAACTCAGGAGCTTATATTTTCAGACCAGCCGTCAGCAACCTCGACCACTCTTCTCCTTATTCTGCACCAACCTCCTCATTGATCTTCCTCGGAAAGGTCGTAACTCAAATCAGCACTCAATATGATCGCACCATCGCCAATATCAGATTCAGTGATCCAAAATCAAGAGATATTGATGTTGAAACATTCGTTGACTCAATCGATGTCAGTGACAATGTTGGAAAGGAAATCGTTCTCCTCCTCAAGACCACCCTCTCAAACAACAAAACTTTCTACACTGACTCTAATGGACAAGAAATGCAAAAGAGAGTTCTGAACTACAGACCAACTTGGAACTTCACCACTGTTCAACCATCATCTGGAAACTATTATCCAGTCAATGCTGCAATCTACATTGAAGATGCTATCACTAAAGACAGAGTCACGTAATTCTTTGAAAAAATTCTGACCTAATGATTCCTTTTATAATTAACTAGTCTCATTACTGACAGATCACACGGAGGTACTTCTCTTCGCTCAGGAGAAATCGAGCTTATGCTCCACAGAAGACTTGTCTGCGATGATGGCAGAGGAGTTGAAGAACCTTTGATGGAAACAAGTAATGAAAATTTTTCTACGAAAAGACGCTCATGTTATTTTATTAGACCCTGTGACTGGCAAAGGACTTGCTCAATGGTTCAAACACACCATCACCTTCAGCTCAGCAACCGAAGAATCTCGCCAAAGAGCCATCCAATACACCAACGATCAACCTCCTGTTGTTGCTGTCAGCCCTGTCACCGCAAAGAACATGAGAACCCTCAAAACTCTTCCAGCAACATTCCATTTGAAGGACAAATTCTCTCTTCCTGAGGGTGTCAAGCTCCTCGTCAAAACAAATTGCAAATGCTCATTCGTGGTTTGGTTCCACAACTTCAATGAGAACAAGTCTGTTCAAATTGACACTTCATTCTTCAAGAATGCTGCTCCAAAAGCCAAGAGCTATAACCTTACAGAGGTTTCTCTCACAGCCAACCAACTCAAGACTGAGGCTGTTGCCAAGAGATTGAATTGGAATACCCAAAACGTTGATACAAAGACTCTCATCAGCTTCGATTACCTTGAAGGTAATAATTAATTTTGTTATAGTTCTGACTAACATGAATTTTTCTTGAAATAGAAGGCACAATTAACCTCAGACCACTCGAGATTAGAACTTTCAAGGTCGATCTTGAATGGTAAGAATTATCTAATGCTCCCACTCCTCCCTACGGAATCAATTCGCATCAAAAAACTTTAATAAGAAAAATTGATAAAATATAAATTGAATGATTTCCGTCGTCTCTAAAACCTTCATTGGAGTAAATTTAATGATTACATCTTGAAATGAAAATAATAATCAAATGCGAAATAATTAAAGCATGAAAAATTTCTTGCATCTTTAGCATATGACTCAACTTCTCTTTGTCCTTTTGAAACTCTTGTAAATTGGTGAAAATTTTATGATTCGATTATCTCCGTATCTCGAAAAAATTCATAGAGGTGATTAATGGATCTGCATGTTATGAGGGATCTATGCTCACATAGCACAAAGAAAATCCCGCAATCATTTTCATGAGTACTTAAAGTGATAGCTGTCATGTTGAATTACAGAATTATTTTATTCAGTTCTGATTTGTTAATTGTGCTTAAAATTAGAACTAACTAAATTTCTGACCATTTCAACTGAAACGCTCCGAACTTCTAACTAAATCACTTCCCACCTCCTAAAGATCGTAAAAATGCTTTTAGAACCACTCTGATAGCTTCGGTACAGCGTACAACAGTCAATAGCTTCAAGCTCAATTTTTTTCTAAACTCACATAGGTTTGACCCCCCCACCTTAAATTCGTGTCAAACGCATTATTAATAATCCAATTTTGGTACAAATAAATCAAAAAAATGGAGATCGTTTACGAAGACGCAGTCAAGAGAAAAGATTACGTGCTCAAGGTCGAAGAGCGCGACCCTGCCAAATTCTTGATCCCTCCTTACTACAAGCGATTCATTAAATCCGTCGTCGTCGACGAGGATGAGATTGAACAAAGAGCAGCAGTTCTCGCTGAGCAGATAGCTGATTACTACAAAGACCGACCTTACTACATGCTTGTTACCCTCAAAGGCGCTGTGGACACTTATGCCATCGTAGCCAAGTACTTAAAGCGAATCTATGGCAGCGGCAAATACAATAATTGCATTCGGCCAGAATACATCAGAGCTAAGAGCTATCAAAACACAGGAACTACAGGAGTTGTGACCCTGAATCAAACATCTGACTCTTTCTCAGTAAAAGACAAGGAGATCTTGATTGTTGAGGATATCGTCGACACTGGAACCACGATCAGAAAATTACATGAGAAAATGTTGGAAGATGGAGCCAAGTCAATAAAGATATTAACCATGACAATTAAAGAAGACCTCAAGGACATCAATGTCGATTTTATCGGATTCAAAGTTCCGAACGCGTTTCTCGTCGGCTTTGGACTCGACTATAATGAGTGCATGAGAGATTTGAGCTGTATTGCTGTTATAAACGAAGAAGGTATTGAAGCGTTCAAATTGTAGGTAGACCTATCTTTCGTAATAATCTTCCGCTTGTACTGTATGAACTCACCGCAAATGTTTTAAAGTTTGTCTGAAGCTTCGTACTCTGTCGTTCTATCCTTTGAGTACTAAATATATTTCAAAAAATGAGCAACTTAAAAAGAAAATGAATAAAATTTTTGTTGCTGAGTGACAGAGAGATTTATGACGTTTTATGTGAGCAGTGCCACGTTCTAGGACATCAGATATATAAAATGTTGTTAGAAAACGGTAAAATTCAATTTTGTAGATGATGATGGGATTTTTCTTCCTATTACATTTCACTTTAATGCATTGAACTTTTCATTAAATAGAAGAATATTGTTACACACACCGATTTTTCATGTACACTTAGGCATAAATTATCTATTCATTTATTGCTTCAATACCCAACCAGTTGATTGATTTTCATCACTATCCTAATCTCTTCCCTTTTCCTCTTCTTCTTCGCTCTCTTTTGGCACTTCAGACATTTCAATACCACCAGTACCCGGTTTTGTTAATCCTCTTGGTTTTTTGCGAACAACAGAGAGTCTTTGTTCCATTTGTTTGATTAATGACTTATTAAGAGCAGCATCCTTGCTTTCTTCTTCTTCAGTTTTAACTCTCCTTGTGCTTTTCATCATCGATTCGCCAAGCTTTCCCTTCTCCTGCTCCTCTTTGTCTAAACCAGGACTATTATTCACTACTAGACTTCCATCTCCTTCCTCTTGATTATCAGGAATATCATTCGTGGAGATACCCTTCTGTTCTTCAGGCCCATCAGCGTATTTTTGAACTCCTCCAGTTATTTTCATAATGACCTCTGGAGAGCGCAAGATCCGAATGAGAAGTTCATAAAGCTGGTGTTCTTTTGTGAGTTTTTTCTCTAATCTTGCAGAAGAAATAGCTAACCCCCGATGCATTAAAAAGAATGTGATTGAACTTGTATTTTACCTTCGATTAGCTCTCGAAGATCTGTTGGCTCCGGCATTTCTTCATAAATAACTCTTTCAGATGCTCTATCAAAGATTCCCCGGATCACACGTCCGATAGCGAGTACAAACGTAGCATAAATTGTGATAATTCCGAGATTTCCAAAGTTTGTTCCAAATACGGTGCCTTGAACCTCCGAGCTATATGAATACATGGCAACTTGAGTGGTACTATCCTCGGTCAGATCTAATGATATATTCAGTAAAAAAAATGCGTTGACATTAAAATACCAATGCTAGGAGTGGAGTTTGAGTTGTATAATTCCCAATACTTGATTTCACCGTCGACATTGTAGTGAAGGACGCCATCAGTTGTGTAGTTATAGCTGGAGTTTGTTGTTCTTGCAGATGGGTTAAGAAAAGAAACTGCGGTCTGCCCTGTAAGGGACAAATAATGCGGGAAAAGGTCTAGTTTTAATTAGAAGTTGTTAATGAAATGATATTCTCCTTCTCATTAGATTACCGTTCAACAATACACTGCCATTCGTCGAGGTCTCATTCAAAATCTCGATCAGCTGATCTCGTTGATGATCTTGCAAGTAAATAGCGTTTGATCCGTAAACGGTCTCTTTGCCTAATGGTTGAGGCCTAAAGTTTTACCAGAGAATTTTTTGTTTTCTCAAAACAATTTTATTACCTCTGGAATTGAAACTCGAAGTTTGCAAAAAATGATATGCCCTTTTTATCTCCAAGATCTTTCTTCAGCTTGCTGAGACTTGGAGGCGAAATCTCCCAAGAAGTATCCGGAAAGTTGCTGATTTGAATTTTCTGCACCTTACTTTGATCGCCTTTACCCAAATACGAAAAATACTTCAACGTTGTGTTCTCGTACTAATCAAAAGAATATGAGTTTTATTCTGATGAAATGATACACAATTAATACCGTTTCATTGCTGATTTTAGTTATCAAGAGGTTATTAATACTAAAGATGGGGTATATCGCACTCGAAGACTTCCCTGCCATTAAAGAAAGACTGATTGAACCTTTTTTGTATGAAATGATAAATGATTCCAACTATGAGGAGATGATATTTAACCTGTGTAGATGTTATTCAAGACTGTGCTCGGGTTGAGCGAAGAGAATAGAACCAAAGGTCCAATTATCAGCAATAAGATCGCCACGACAAGAAGCCAGCCAGTGCTACATTTTTCCCACCACCCACGAGCCTCACCTACAAAAATTCGCCATGTTTGTTAAAGAATCAACTGACTTGTTGCTTACCGAATTTGCGTTCCCTCTTGGCATCATTATCGATTTCCTTGTAATACAAGTACGTCCAAGCATCTTCGACTTTCATCCATTGATATAAATCTAACGCCGTCTTTGTCACGGACCAATCCAAGATGGATCTTAGCTCGGAAAGGAAAGGAATCGATTTAAAAACTAGTTAAAATGAGCAGTGGTTATGATACTTTGAAAAGCCTAAACATTTTGCTTACTTTTGTAAAGCAATCCCGAAAACCAATCTGGACTATCATAGGTGTGAGTCTTCGACAACAGAGGATAACCGTACTTGACCTGGCATGCTGAGTTGTACAGATATAACGAGCAGAGTGCGAAGAATATCGAAATATAGGTCACGCTTGGAGTGCCTAAAGCCAATACCAGTTTGACCATCGTGTATGCCATTATAAAGATTGTGACTGAATAGTGGAAAATAACTTTTTTTCCTGATGACAGCTTAAAGAGGCTCCAGAATGTCTTATGCTCCTTACGCAAGTTTTCTGATAAGAAATCCTCCTTCGTGACATAGAGCACTCGATCGGCAAGAATCAAAATAATCGTTATTGTGACCGCAATTACCATGCCTCCTGAAAAAGAAGACTGCTGGAAAGCTTGCGTGATCGATAATCCACCTCCTTCCATAGAAGTGTAGTTCACAAGGAGATATATCAGAATGGCAATGCCTATCATAACAGAAGAATTGTAATAGTCTTTTCCAGGTTTTTTCACTGAGTTGTATTGGGTGACCTCTTGATCGGATGTGTTGTAAGGGAAAAGGTTCCAAATAAAGTTCTCTATCATGCTTTTCGTCCGTGCAAAACACCCTTTGCGCGCTGTAACTGCCGCTGGGCTTGAAGCATCATCTGCGTTCGCCACAGTAGGATCTTTGAACTGCGGAACGTAAACTCTATCACGAGTAAGCGCAACATGATGCCAAATCCCACGTTTTTGAAGCGTAAAGCGGCAAATCATTAATGATATCAGCGTGAGGAAGTCCATAATAACCCCATTGAGAATTCCATGTTCGAATTTGAGTAACCCGATAAATTGATCAACCTTTAGCGTACCGTAGTTAGCAGTGTTTGTGCATTCATGATTTCCAAAATACAAAGTAATTCCGAGTGAGATCCCCCCGCAAAAGAACGGGAGTTGGATGATAAATTTGGCCAATAGAGCGATAATCAGATACCACATCGTAATCACCCAATATTCTCTGCCAGGCACTGGATATTCGACCGCTGCATAGCAAAAGACTCCGAGCGCTGGGAAGAAGGTGATGAGAGACGGAGATAAAATAAAACATAATAAAATCATAAAGTAAGTGATTCCTGACCAGATTGTGAGCAGATAGTAGAAGCCGAGGTAGACAAATGAAGTGTAGGTTCCTAGTGCCTTAGCATCCTCTTCAAGAGAAAAAGACTCCTTAATTTTATTTAAGAAATAGATCTTTATCTTCAGCTGGAATTTTTCCCACTCTGAAAGCTTCTTCTCTTGCTGATCTTGCTGCTGTTCTTGTTCAATAATCTCTGACTGCTTCGGTTCAATGGTAGGGCTCGCATTCTCAACTCTCACTAATGGAGACATGGTTTCATTGCCCTGACCCCTTCTTGTATGCTGCAGCTCAAGACTGACACCTCTTGGTGAAAGTTGCTCTTTGCGTCCTGGTGATCGCGATTTACTCTCCTCCTCTCTGCGCTTGGTTTCTCGATAGGCCTCACTAGTTAGAGATTCAAGCCTGACAGGTGGCAGTCCGATCTCAGGAATTGAATGCAAATCTAGCTTCAATTGATGTTTTATCGCCTTCGTTTCCACCTCGACGCGCTTAAGAGTTTCTTTGGGATCATAATTGCATTCTTCCATGAAAAGCAGCAGATCTTTATACATAATAATCCCTTTGTCTAATAAACTGCGTGATATTTTTTTAAGGCATTTGATGTGCCTTGGGTCTTCTGCTCGAAGAGCTTCGTCGTTTGGAGCTTCCCGGACTTCCGCTATTGAACCACCAGTTGTTATTTGCTCCCAAAGCTTGACTTTTCGGTCTATTTCTTCCTCCGCAACTTGTAGTAGACTTCTTTTCAGCAGTAAATTTCTAAAGAGACCAATTCTCTTCACATGGGTTTTTTCTACGTAATGAATTCCACGGCGTTCTCTCAATAAGATGTCTTTTTTCAAATAGGGCTCGACGTAAGCTTTCATATAGACGTGATTCCATATTTTCCTTTGGACGATTCCAAATAAGAAGAAAAAGATCAAACTTCTCATCTTTGAACTGCCAATGACAAAGGTCCAAGTTGTTTTATTGAGACCGATCAAAAGAATCAATTTGCTGAGAGTTGTATCTTTGAGTAATTTGTGACCCGATGGGATTTGTTCCGGATGATCTTGGTAATAAAGACACTCGTCATTGGTGTAGTATTCCCAACCCTCAACTTCGATAGGACAGTTGAAGAAAGGAGCTTCATAGACAAGAAACGCTATGAGAACGGCGCAATTGAAAATTTCAAGGAACTTCCAGATCTGATTTTTGCTTTTCATCACCGCAGTGCCTTTGTAGAGCAAAATCAGGCCGATCAGAACGTACACTACGGAGATGATATCTGCCTTCTTTCCAGTAACGTTGCCCATAATTCCGGAAATCACAAAGATACCGAGAAACATTTTATATGAATAGCAAAAGATGATAAATTTGAGCGTATCAGCAAAGCCTGTTCTCGTGTTAACTGTGAAATCGTTTTCATCACCTGACCTGTAGCTTCTCTCGCTCTCTTCCTTCAGTGGATAGAAATAATTGTCGTAAGAAATCATGAAAAATAATGATATATAATTCGCAGCTAGTCCAGTGACGCTGAATTGATCCAAGGACAGCCAACTGCGATAGTTATTAATGCAAATGTCGTAATCATTCACCTCTGCTCCTGGCTTTTTGTAGATGTTTTTCGCCTCAGGATCACAGTCAAAGGTATAGCTGCTGAACGGTTTGGAAATGTTCCAGCTTTGGGGGAACCAGAGAAAGAAGAAATATTGACGGACGACATCAAAGCTGAGCAGTATGTAAAAAAAGCGCCAAATTTGCCTCAATCGCCTCAGCCTTTTTACCCAGTGTTCCTCTCTGCTATTGAAAAAATGAGAGCAGAACGACAATGCTGTAGCGATGATAACGTAGAGGACTGATATCCAATTAAGTCTCGCGAAAGCAGCAAGTAGCATGCAAAAAAGCGACCACTCATACCCATGCCTGTGATATATTGACCTGAAAAACACAATTGCTTTTTTCGCATTATAATGGGGTTTAATCTTCAGATATTCTTTATACGCGGACGAATTTCTATCAGGCATCGGATTATCTGGACTCGAATCGCTTTGCGCGCGATCAACGCGCTGTCTGAAGAGCTTATATCTTTCTTCAAGATCGTCAAATTTTTCTTGACTGATGACATGTCTGTTCCAGCGCTGGCTCAATGCGACCAAGATGGCAGTGATCAATAAACCAAAACCCCATCCGAATACGGCAATCTTTTCTCCTGTGGTATCTCCTACTCCAATCCAATCAGGCAGGCTGGGATCCAACGAGTCATGGACGCTAGGGAAGAAAAACGCGATTTGACATCCCAGAATGAGTACAACTGCCACGACGACTGCAACCCAAGACTTTTTCCAATGTGTTTTAACGTCTAAAATCATGGAAAGCAGCAATATTATCAGGAGAAATAGCCCAAAAATATTCTTGAGACACACTGATAGGATGAAAACAAAAAGTACGAGGAATTTAGGACTGTAAGTAGCGAGGAAAGCTTTGAAATAAACCAGCAAGGTAGTTTTCCTTGAAGGTTCGTTAGTATCCGTCATAGGCTGTGCAGGATCTAAATTTTGTTGCTGGTCTCTCAAAAGAGGTTCATTCATGTTCTAAATGATTAAGGAAGTTCTTTAAATTCTATATTATTAGCAACTAAATCAGTAAAAGATATCTGTTGAGATTCCTTCGATTAGATCAATTGAATTTATTCCTCTAAAATTATTTTGCCGCTTTTAGATCACTAATAGCATGGTTTGTTAAAGGAATGAGATTTGGTCACCCATATAAAAGGATTGTTAAAGAATAAAAAAAGAGAGATAAATTGTTGAACAAGCTATATATCCTCGCTGTTTTGGAATAGGTTTTATTTCGCATTGCCCGCCATGAGTTTTTGGAAAAGCTAAACGAGGTGGTAAATTTTGTTGAAAAAGAAGGAGATGATTACCTGGTTGTTTAGGTGTTGGTAGTTATTTAGGGCTTCTTCGTACTTCATTTTTAAATTATCAAGCTCTTGGATTTTCTCAATCAGCTCCTTATTTTTTCGGGTGAGTTCCGCGCTGTTCTTCTCGGCTTGTTTTTTGTACTCTTCTTTCGCGACCGATCTTGAATAAAGGTATTTCATTTAGAGAATATGCCAAATAGGAGAGGGTTACATATCAGCGATTTGCTTCTGTAAAATCTCAATGCGGTTTTTATCATGGCGAAGTGTATCTTCGGTTTGGCTGGTCTTCATTTGGTTCTGTCTGCTGAAATCTTTCTTATACTGCTCAAACTAGCCGTTTTTCAATGAAACTATTCATTATAAAGCCAATATACCTCTTTCATGAGATTGTCATATTCAATTTTCCTCTGATTTATCAATTCGTATACTTTCTCCAACTCTTCACGATAATTGTTATTCATTTGCTTGAGCTGTTTGATTTGGCTCTGATCGGCGGCTCTCTCCGCTCCGTATCTTATTGCCAGCTGTTTGATATCCTAATTCAAGTGGCGAAAGGTAATCAAAATGGGTTGTTCATAAACTACTTACGAAATTATTGGATTTGAATAGTTCAATTTGCGCCTTCAAGTCAGCATTCTCGAGTTTTAGGGCATTATCATCATCACCTTGCATACGTGTTTTTAACTCTTCGAGTTCTTTAATTAGCTCGCTGTTGTCCTGAGCAATCAGACTAAGATTTGCTTTTAAGTGCTTGATTTCATCTTCTTGACTGCGAACGATTTGTCCAAGCTGAGCAATTTCAGTCTCGAGGGCAGTCCTTTCAGCAGCATATCGAACCTGGAGATCATTTCCATTCTAAAAAGTTGTGTTAATACCAAAAATCATGGGTTTTTTTACGAGGTTAGATCGCTTGTAAGTTTCAAACTGCACTCGCAGCTCTTCAATCTCTTGAGCACGGGTAACTTCAAGATTTTGGTGTTGTCTCTTCCATTCCTCAGCTTCCTTTGACTTCGCTTGGATGATTGCGGACAAGCGTTCGATTTCAGCGTTCAATTTTTGAATCTTATTGCTATCATCCTCGGCATGCTAGAGAAAGAGAGAGAAAAAAAAAAACCAATTTTCAGCGACTCATTAAGTATTGAATTTTATACCTGTCTGTCCTGACTGCCAAGTTGAGTTCGCAGCGCGTCATTATCTCTTGCTAACTGAGAGACTTTGGCTTCGAGCTCCTGATTACGTCCCCTCAAAGCAGATAACTCACGCTCTATTTGCTGAGTTTCATTCTTGGCACGAGAGTTAGGATCGTTTTTCTAGTAGAACAATTATTTTAAACTAATACCATAAATCATGCTTACCGCAGCAGCAGTCTGCAGAGCCCTAATCGCTTCATCTCTGGCTTGGAGCTCCGCTTGCAGATGCTGTAACTCATTAAAGAGACTATGATTGTCTTGTGACAATTTATTATTCACGTCCTCAAACTCCTTAAACTTTGCAACCAAAAGCTCGATATCTCCTTGCTGCTGTCTGAGACCCTCTATTTGACTATCTTTTTCTTGCAGTAAAGTTGCTAATCTACCCACTTCTGCGTTAAGATCATCTGATTCTCCAGGCAGTCCAGCTCTCTTTTCTTTGAGCCCATCATGTGTTTTACGTTGGAGGAGAACGTTGTTCAGTCTGTCTATCTCTCCTTGTAACAGCTCTATCGTTCCCTTTAATTCTTCCAGCTTTGCTCGAGACGCAGGATCTGACACACCGCTGCCGTTACTGAGGATTTTGAAGCTCTCTGTTCCTTTAAGTCTCTCAATTTCGGCATTTTTCTGATTCAATTCATGGTGTAACTCTTCGTTTTCCTTGAGTAAGCTATGGAGTCTTCCTTTCGCGTTAAGGGCTTCTCTTGCTTCTTTTTCCCAATGATTAAGCTTATCTTTAAGCGACTCAATCTCATCCAGTAGCGAGTGATTCTGAGCCCTGAGCTCTCGGTGCTCCTGTTCTGATCTAGAGCTGTCTCCTCCTTTTGGTGAGCTACTTATATTTTTCAATTGATTCTTCAACTCACTAATTTCTCTCTTAGCGACTTCAAGCAAGTCATTTCCCTTTTGCTTTTCCGTCTCCAAAAATTTCAATTTGCTCTCATACTCAGGCAGTTGTGAAGCCGTGCTGTGTGTCTTAAATACCAAAGCCTTCAAATTCTCGTTCTCTTTACCAGCTTCCTGTAGAAGACTCTGCAGTTTTTGATTATCCTCGGCGAGTTTCGGGATTTGTTCTGCAATCTTATTAAGCCCATCAATTTCTCTCTGCATAGTTTCAGCAACCATATTTAACCTATCATTCTCATCCGCAAGAGCCAACGCTTTATTTTGAATATCTTCTAACCGACTATGAGCATTGCGGAGTTCAATAAGCTTGGCCTTGAGACTCTCATTCTCTTGAATTTTTTCTTTGAGTTTTTGATTCAAAGAACCTGCATCCTCTCGACTATCCCCACCGCTTGGAACAACGCCTTTCTGATGTTGCTTTAGCTCATTCTGAGCCTTATCGAGCTCGGATTGCAGGTAATTTATATGGTTATGTAGATTTCCTGATTCAGAAACCACCCCGCGAAGTCTATTGACTTCGTTATCGGCTTCTTCGAGAATATGTTTGAGGTTTTCATTGTCTTTTTTCAACTGAGCAATGGTAGCTTCAGCATTTGCGGCATGTTCTGCTGATTCTTTCGCTCCTGGGTGCTTCTCGTTTAGCAGTTTATTCAATTTGTCGTTCTCGGCGATGAGCGCTTTGCATTTCTCCTCAAGCGTGTTTATTTTGTCAGACACAGACTTAATCTGCGGAATATTTCCCTTGAGGCTCTCATTCTCTTGGGCTACGAGCAAAAAGGCTTGCTTCAGCTCCTCATTATCCTTTCTCAAATCATTCACTTCCTTATTCCTCTCAGATAATAGACCAGCAAGCTTCTCGCATTCATTAGCAAGAGCATTAAGTTTGTTGTACGCATCAGGCGTTAATCCTGCTTTCTGGTGTGGTGACTCTAATTTCCTGGATTTTTCCTCTTCATCAGGTGCGCCACTCTTTTTCGTTTGCTCTGTCCTCGCATGAGGTTTTCCAGTGATTGATTCATTCTGCGGTTCAGTAGGTATAGTTTGACTGCTTCTTTCTCCTGCACGAGGAGGCTTATTCGTAATAGTTTGGTGCTCTTCGATGCGACTTCTACTCAAAGGAGTTGGTGTTCGGGATCTACGAAGCGCATTATTTTCGTTAGTAGCCTCGTTTAATGCAACGTTCAATCTTTCGATCTCACTTAGTAGCAACTTCACGCGTTCTTTGTCCTCTGGTTTCTCTTGAGGGGGATTATTTGCCAGCTGCTTCTTCAACATCTCGCACTCATCGTACTTTTCTCTGAGCATTAGGTTTACTCTTTCGTTTTCTTTCACGATAAGCTTCAGATTGCTCTCCAGACTAGCGATTTGCTCGTTTGCAGCTTGGAGCTCTGCTCGAAGTTTCTCGACAAGACCATGATCGTGAGGCCCAGCACCTCCTTGCTGAAGATCCTCAATTTCGATATTCTTTTCTGTGAGTTGAGCGGCTAATTTCTGGTTTTCTTTAGCTAATTCTAACAATCTGTCGGAGTAGCCGGTTCCAGCGGCTTTATCGAGTTGACTGCGAAGATGGCTGTTTTCAATGCTGACTTCTGATAGAACCTGATTCAGCCGTTCGTTTTCTACGCCTAACAGCTGCAGCTTTGTATAGAGTTCTTGGTTTATGCTTGTGTTAGAGTTGAGAGTTGCCATAGCGCTAAGTTAATTCAAAATCGGGTTTAATAAGATAATAATAAGTTCTCTTTTTTAAATGGAAAAGAGAGTAACGCAAAATCACGCAAATCTTTTTGAATAACAGATTATACACTGGAATTATGTATGGAATCTGACTGAAAAATTGTGTTTTCGCGATTTTTACTGTCGGTGAAGTTGTTTGTTTTATTTATATATTTATTCACCTGCTCGCTTCAATCTTTCGAAAGATGATGAAGAGCACAGTTCAGCACTTTTTGAAAGTGTTTTCAGTATATTCCATAGAAATTGAATGTCATACAATTAAAGGAAATTCAAGAACTTATGAATCTGCTTTGGAAGCACGCCAATTAGATTCAAATTTAATTTTAGCCGAATCATATAATTTTCTTTGTGAAAAATAACTTCGCAAAACAGTACTCCTAAACACCGCTAGGATTACCGTGAAGAAAGTAATCAATTTAAGCTTCAAAGTTGCAGTCCGAATAAGAGAATTATTATTACTATTTTAGATGTGTATAGAAGAGACACGATGATGAATATTGCTGACGTTATCAATCTTAAGGAAAATATGAACGAACCCTAGTTTAGGGACACATTGGGTATGCAGTTCTCAAGGAAATTTGACTAATGATAAGAAACTTAGGCCATGAGTCATAAAAAATCTTTTTTGGTCTCCAAGCTTCATCTAATCATGACGGTGAGTATTAGAGAGCGATGATAAAATTACGATCAAATTGCTTTCATTAATCACTACATATTCTTCATTTTATCTTGGTAGGCTGCCATCTTCAATTTAAAACTATGCTTGCTCCTTTGCCAAATTAGAAAAACGTTCAATGAAAAGAGTTAGTGTTTACAAGCTAGTGGGATCATTTTGATCATCCATCGCTGCTGGCATAGACTGCGTATTCGGCTGTTGATAATACTCGTAATTGTATTCGTTCTCATAAGAGCCATGAGCCTCATAAATGGCATTTTCGAGGCTTTCATCGTTAATTTCGTTGAAATCGTCGCTGGGAGGGGCAAAGAGAGTTACTTTCTTCAACGTGTCGAAGTAAATCCTCTTGAAAATTCGATTCAGTGCAAAAAATATTTTCACTGCACAACGCTCGTTGTGAGTAAAGTCTGATAAATCCATACTTAACTTCTTTTTCTTTCCTCCTTGTTGAGAGTTCTTCTGCTCGAATGGCTTGTATTCTTCCTGATATTCTGCTTCAGCGATCTGAATCTTACGTATCTGGGTCATCAGGTGTTCATAGCGATTTTCCCTTTCAATGAGCTGCTCCTGCTCCATTTTTCTTTTAAGAGACTCGCTTCTTCGCCGCTCTTCCCTCTGCTTTCGCATAAACTCCCTTATTTTCTCTCTTTCTTCAGGACTCTTCTGCTCTTCCTTTTCTAAACGCCCAATTGTTCTTATTAAAGCAACCTTGCTTAGAATAACGAAAAATACTCTTATATTTCTTTTCTAACTTCTCTTGTTCCTTCTTCAGCTCTTCTTTATATTTCAACGTCTTTTTCTTCACAAGATTCTCATCCAATTCATTCAAGAAACTCAGACCAACTCGATTTCGTCTGTCGTTTTCATTGATATGCTGTATTCCGTGCTTATGCTCATGCTGCGGAGAATTCAATTTCCTCTCGAACTATTTTGGACAAACAAAACCATCAGTTTATGGAGCTTGTTGGTTTTTTACCTTGGTTTGATCAGCTCCCCAGGCTAATTTATGTTGAAGAGGACTCTGCGATCTAAACTTCATTCTGTTTTCATCTTTTATTTTTTCGTTCATTAGCTCAAGCCTCTGTTTTGTTTCCCTCTTCGCTCTTTCGACCTCAGCTTCTCTTCTCTGCTTTTGGAGCTCTTCATCTAATACGATTCAAATTAGTTATTCAGATATTTTCAAGACTCACTTCGGTGCTTCTTCAAATTTTTTTTAATAAGCTCATTGGCTCTCTCAATAGCTTCTTCGCGGTTTCTCCCCTTATCCTTAGTCGAGTCAGAAATGATGCTTTGGCTGTGGTTTGGCTTCTCTCCAGACTTATTGCGCTTTCTCTGGATTTTGTCGTCGTAAATGACCTGGGACTCGACGGACTTATCTTCTCGGAAAGCTGAAGAACTATTAGCAAAACCAATACAATCAAAAGCAATTTACGAGAAGACATTGATTGGAAGTTTAGAGACCTCGAGACCAATCCATTCGACTCATTTACGTCTCTCTTGGATAGTTTTTTCTCCTTAGAAAGCGTTTGTTTCACTTGAGCGCGAACTTGAGCTGCTAACTGCTTTGGATTAACTTTATCAACGCCGTACTTCACGAGCTTCTGTTCAACAATGTTATCGATGAGATGAGCTATCTCATTCAATTTCGAAGTCATATAGTATTCGCTATGACTCGTTGTATGGACCGGATTATAATCCCGAAAGCTTTTGATTTCTGGATCTATGTAAAGGGATGAGTTCTCATCATTCAAAAGGAATTTCGCTCCACCTTTGATTTTGATAGCTAAGGTGGAGGTAGGTCTGATTATTTCCTTCTTAGACTGCGAGCTAGTAGGAAGTCCTGATTTACTCGTCGTGCTTTTATGAGAACTAACATAGTTACGGTTATGAGTTTATCTGCGCTGTGTCTTATTTTACCTGGTAACTGGTCTAAAGAATGCAGAAAAATTCGATCCGATATTTTTTGGCGTCTTTGCGTATTCAGAATGATGGTGTTTGTGAGTTTCTTTTGAAGTTTCTAGATAGTTCGCCTTTCGAGCCATTTTTTCGACAGGAATTCTGATGGGAAACTTGGCATTTTCTAGGCAATTATATGGTGAATCTTAATGAGGACCGAAAGATATTATTATTTACCAAGATCTTCTGGCGGGCGAATGGTATTCTCTTTGTTGTCAATAACTTCGATTTTGATTGGAGACGCTCTATTAACGATGAATAGGGGAAGCGATTGAATGAAGAAGGTGATGAAATAATACTTTTGAGGACTGCTGAGATTTTGAGGGAGAGTGAGGCTGCTATTCGTGTCGCGGTCATCGAAGGAAGCTTTTGTTTTATCTCGAGTTGGGAGCTGAGCAGCGAGAAACAATTTCTTTGACGACGGGGACACCAGTTTTTTATCAGTCATTGAAATGCGTTCTGGGAGGAATAACGTTAAGGATTTTAAACTTTAATCTGTTGTATTAGATTTCGCTAAGAAAATATACTCGCAAAGCAGATTATTTGCTTTTGGAATAATATAGGGTGAAAAACCGTTTACAAAAAATATTGCTCCGCTAAAAATGAAATACAGAAATTACTTAACAATGAAGCTTCTTTCAATGATGCAGAACCTAACAGTTGATTTGAATATAATAGTTTATAGAGAGTTCCGAAACTTCATGGAGTTAGAAACGCGCTTTTTTAGAGATGAATTAGATTATTTAGGCTCTTTTTTGTGAAGAACGCCCTGATGACTCTTTGATATCATAAATTCTCAAGATATGAGACATGTCTAATGATATCACTAGCTCAGAATAATAGTGTGGTTTGAAAGGTCTTTCTTACAGATATCAATTGAAAGCTTTGGTTAATGACATTTTCTTCGCATATCTAATGCTCTATCTATGTTCCAAGAGAAGAAACTAAAAAACTTTAAATTATCTAAATTCTCTTCTCATATACTCTGTATTCACAAAGCAATATCAACGAATTTTTATGTTAATAAATTGAATGATGTGTGTTGCATGTAGTTTATTAATTATCATTGAACAACATGCAAATTTCTGTTAAGAGGGCCTCAGACTAGCAGCGCTACTACTCATATACAAACAAACAGCATTATTCTTTCTTAACGTTTCAAACACAACATCAATTAGATCATATTCAACGCTTCAAGAGCTCTTTCAATCTTATCCACAAGCGTCTTCGAAATCTTCGGATTCGACGTCAAGAATAACTTCAAAAACTCCTTTAACGCAAGCAGCATACCTTCCAAATCCTTTGGAACCTTCGTTGATTTAGTCTGATACGCCGAGCACAATTTCGCAGCATCAATGTACTTCGTCTCAAGCACCAACCCAGCAATCGTCTTCACCAAAACATATTTCAAGCTTCTCCCGCTCCAAGCTAACTGATCAAGCTTTTTCGTGAATTCTCTGTACTCTTCAGTGCCAGCTTTCAATTCAATTTCTTCCAGCTCAAAATCGAACTCGTAACTACCATCGTCTTCCTCGCCACTAAGATTCTCACTACTTGCAACAATCCTTGCGATTTGAGACAGCAACTCATCATACAATTTCGCCTGAGTAAAAAGATGCAATTTTCCTTTGATCAAGAGAAGTTTCGCAACGAACGCTTTCTGATCGGCGATCAGACTTTCGTAGCTCAAGAGATGATACTTCAAGCTCTCCCAGATCGCTCTCTCGGTTTTCGTGTTCTCTTCGTGCTTGAAGCTCACTTTCGTGATCAATAGATCATAGGCGAGCTTAAACAATTCAACAGTTTCCCCAAAAATATGCGTTTCGAGTTTAATCTTCGGTTTGTTCAGCCTCATCGCGTTGAACAGCAGCTCGTTATCATCATGTATGTAGAAGTTTATGAGAGTGGCCAAGCAGCGTTTTCGGATCGAGAGGTCCTTGATGTGGATAATCATATCTCTCAATGCTAAAACATCGCAGAGTGAGGCTTCTTTCGGGTGGTAAATAAGCTGATCAATGAAATCAGAGACTTGGAACTCTGGTTGTTCGATGTCAAGAGATCTAAAAAGCAAAAGTTCCAAACTTTCGGTAGTTTCGTACTTCTTTTTGAAGAAACGGTCATAGAGCACGATGAGAGGGAATAGGTTGACCTTCTCGTGGATGCTGGAGAGCAATCTGATCGTAAACATCCCTTCTCTTAAGATCTTCAGCGCCAACAATTTCAGTGTTAATGGGTGATTGGTCTCAATAAGAATCATCTTCAGCAACGCGCTTTCACAGTGGCGACTAGCGGCTTCAACCTCTTTCTCGATGTAAATGAAGAGTTCATTGATCTTGCTGATAAACAGCTTGAAATTTTCTAAATCCTCAGACTTTATCTTATCGATAAGATCGAGCTCCACCTCAAACGTGAGATTATCAGCGTGGTTATGCGAATTAGTCTTGTTTAAATAAATCAGCTCATTGTTTGTTTTCTCGATGAGTTCTGGATCGACATTCGCGTCCAGCATGACTAGCCAGTCCTTTACTTTAACCAGTAAGTACTGCTTGAAAAATGACGCGATATCCGAGGTAGCCAGCAACTCAGCAACGATCCGCGAGCTGATCACCTCCTGCTGGTAGAGTTTCAGCATGTAGTCGGTAACAGTATAATAAGATGTCATTTTCGTGAAGAACTCCTCCTTAAGGACCTTGAACGTTGAGTTTTCATACAAATTGTGGACTTTTTGGAAGAGCAGGAAGCTGAGTTTGATCAGTTGGAGCTTGCTGTAGACCTCTTCTATTTTATTTCGGGTTGTCTCATCTGGTTTCGCCATCTTTGCCACAGAGTCGTTCAACGCAAGACTCAACTGATAGCAGAGTATTAGATTTTTTACTTTATCTTCAACTGTTTGTGATTCATCTGCTATTATAAACTTCTTCTGCATTTTTAGAACGAACCTTTCGACGTCGTGGAGGTCTAAGTTCTTGACCATAAGCTCTAATTGTTTGTAATTCACGTCGTTAGCTAGCATCTTCGGAGCTTCCTCTTGGATGTTTCTCTTAGGAATCTCGAATTTGCCGAGACCCATTTGCACTCGCTTAAACAGTTTCAGACACAGCATGTGGAAAATATTTGATTCTGAAATATCAGCATCGAGGAGCTTGGGGAGAGTTTTAGCCAGAATATACACGTTTTTATCCTCGAGGACACCTGCTAACCTCTCGATTAGCCCCTGCCGTCTCTCGCTAGGAACTTTGGCTATCTCTGCTCCTTTCATGAGTTGCTCAAAAGAAAAGTATTCGCGAAAACTGTACACAAAGGAAGTTTTACTCAGTGCCTTCAAATGCAAAATCTTTTCTTTCTGGAAGAGCGTGTCTTGTTTATCTGCCTCGAGCTTATTCTGGATCGCCAGCAAGACCTCAAAGAACCACTTGAGTTTATCATTCTCGGTTGCATTGTAGAAATTCTTCAAAAAGCATAGCAACTCGACCTCGAAATTGTCACGACTTTTAATCGCTTGATAGATCTCGTTTTTAATTATCTCAAGATACTCCCATTTATTCTGCTCCGTCATCTCAAGAAAATGTCGCTCGAGTCGCTTCGAAAGGATAGTATCGTTGTCGATACCGTATTCCTTTGCTTTGGTGAGGATTTTGCTATCGATAACGTGCCATGTGCGGATAAAATCCAACACTTTTTCCGTACGGTACTCTGGGTTAAAGATAAAACTGATCTTCTCACTCTCATCAAAGAATTCTCCAAACAGTGGGAGGTCCTTGGCGAGATCGATGATCCTCTTAGTCACGATTGCGTACTCCTTCAGCTGATCTTTCGAAAAGCAAGAGTTAATGTCATCCATTGGTAGTTTGAACTTTCCATGTGATTTCACGTCGAAGCATTTTCCAGTGTCTTTGCAATACAGAAATTCGAGGTATAATTCCGCAAGTTTAACGATATCAAACATCTCTCCCTTGATCAGTTTGATGACGAGCTCGTGGAGTCTTGCAAGGGGCAAGTCGTTATCGTTGTACGCTAAGAAGAAGCTCTTTCTCGGATCAATAAGCAAGTTGAAGAGGAAGTAACTTATCGTTGCGGAGAACGGCATGTTTCGTGTCAACGACTCGAAATGAGTAGAAAATTTGTGCAAAAGTTGTTCCTCAGAGTTGCGGTACTCTCTCATCTTAGTTTTTGAAACCAAATCTGTGGTGACTAGTACCATCTCTGAAAAATCATATTCATCTTGACTTTGGATTGACGCTTTATTCGTGTACAATTTGAGGTTTTTCAAACTGAGGAACTCTCCCAGCAGCTCAGGATTATCGCATTCAGCAAAGCCTTGCTCGTAAATATTATTCTTCTTATCTTGTGGCACTCCAGTGCAGTTCAGCAGCTTCAAGTGGATCTCAGCAATAGAATGATGGTTTCGCTCTTCAAGGATCTCGATGTAAGGCTCTGCCTTCTCGTAGTCGCCTTCGTCAAGGAAACGAATGACTACCTTGGATAGAAAATCAATGAAATTAGGGTTATAAACCTCTTGATGCGAGCCTTCAATGCGAATGAGATACTTGTTTAGCTTATAAAACGGAACCTCTTTCAGCGTTTTGGTTGGCTCTTGCGCCAATCGGTTGAGAATGTCTTTGGCTTTGAGCGTCCGAAGGTCGCCCAGAGTCAAGTTGAGTCGAGTTTTCTCCAGTATCAGTCCGGCTTTTATCAACCCCTCTTCTTGGTTCTTCAACTCGGATTCCCATTTGATGAATGAAAGTGACTTTCGGATTTGCGGTGCGACTTGCGAGGCCATTTTGGCGCTGTTTGTCGTCTTTGAGATGCTTTCCACAACGATCATTTCAAAAATCTCTTGCGTGAGAATTTCAACGACGTTCTCCTCTCCAAGGAACTCGTCAATCTTCGCGTAGAGCTCTAACTCGAATAGTTTCTTCAAGAAAATTTGCATTAAGAATCTCTCTGAAAGAGCGTTTCCAAACACATTCTTCTGCAAATGAGAAAGGATCACGTACATGGACCTTGTGCTTTTGAGGTTGTAGATCTTCCCTTGCAAAAACACATAGCTTTCGAATTTTTTATTGAGGAGATAGTTCTCAGTTGCCTCGCTACAGATACTAACGACCAGGTCTTGTTTTTCTCGACTAGGTTGGCCGTCTTGCAGAGTTTTGAGAAAACTGAAGGGTTGGCTGATTTTGAAGTTGTAGAGCAGCTGAGCAGCTTCAATGTGGCTTTCCAATTGATCCAGAGTTAAGTTAACTGAAAATTGCTTTTCGCCTTTGCTCTTGCGCAGGACGCGAAGGAGTTTTTGGGCAAGAGAGTGATGTTCGAAATAGAATTTTGTGTAGATGAACTCCTTCAGCCAGTTCAGCAAAGTGTCAAAATCTTGGATAATCAGGTCATCGAGCGTATCGAAGTCGAATTTCTTTTGGGTGATCACGTCGTAGATCTCGCGTGCGCTTTTGTTGTTCAGATAGTTTTTCAGCTTTGTTTGGAAAGCCTCGCGGGACTCGTAGACGATGAATATGCTATCGATTTTTGATTTGAGAAGAATCATTGTAGAGGAATCCTTTTCGAGGATACTATCGAATAAGAGGTTGAATTTCGCTTGAGAAGGCTGGTTTATGAACTCTGCGAGGTCAACATCGAGCACGTCCAGTTCGTAGCACATCAGAGAGAGCAGCGAGCACCACTGGAGATACTCAATCAGCTTCGGAGACTGATACTCGTTCAAGAAAGCGCTTTCTAAAACCTTGCTACAAGTCTCGATGTTCCCGGATATCAATGAGATATTTTCAAAGAGCTTCAATGGTAGCGGCGAGGCTTCTAACTCGCTTATCTCTGCCAAGAACGCATCGATTGCTTTGTATGAGACCATTTCTCCAGAGTTCTTGGCATTCGCGAAGCTGGATGCAGCTGCTGGAATCTTCTCAATCAACGCATCGAAATCAAGATATGTAAAGAGTTCACGGTCCGATTTATCATAAATAAACCCCCAAAACTGCTGGTACGCTTTGCCCTTTTTCGCGACTTGTTTCCCAGGAGGCAGCAAATAAGAGAGCGTCGAAATTGGTGCATCTAACTTCACAAAGAGCTGCGTGATAATCCCTGTGTAGTTGGATGCGAACACGTATTTGAGGCTAGGATCCTTGAATAACGCAAACTGGTTAAACTTACCAGTTTGGAGCTCTTCTAAACAAATTTCTAGAAGGGATCTCGAGTGGAACTCCTGAAACGCTGAGAACGAATGGTCTTTCACCGACTGCGCGCTTGTGAAGAGCTGAAGCTTGATATCAAGCAGGTGAATTTCTGTATATCGTTTCAGTCCTTCGAGGAAAGCGGATTCAGTGAGCTTCTTTGAGAAAGCTGCTGCTTGGAGTTTAAGATAATGATGGAAAGCGATTCGTAAATCATCAAATCTCTTGATCCTGGTCTGTTTCAAGTCAAGCCTCTGATAGAGGAACTCTAAATCGCTTATTGAGACGAAAGAATCCACGAATTCCTGCTGAGAGAGATTCCCATTATCAAATTTATGCTTGTTAACAATTTCGACATCATAGCCCCCGGTTTTCACTAGAAGGTCCAGTTTTGCGTACTCCTTGCGGTTAAGATAGTGCTCAATCAGTCCCTTCAGGTCAAAGCACCCGAGCTCATACACTACAAGAGAAATAGGCCCATTTTCTTGCTTTCGCTGAAGAAAGATTGGATTTCCTTCCTCTATCGCATCTCCAGCGAGCTGAGAGACGTATTTCTGATCCTCTTCTAGCTGAATTTGCTGTAGTTTTTTCCAGGAGCCTTGGTGGAGGGTATAGAAACACAGTGTTTTTGAGTCTGGAAGGACCATTAGCAGGTTGTTATCGATTATTCTTAGCAAATACTCTTCGGAATCTGAAATATGCAAGAATTTTTTCTCAATGCTCGCCCCAACTTTTTCCTGTGAAATTAAATGAATGTATTTCTGGGTCTCTAGCAGAAAGGTGTCTCCTTTAAATGACCTGAACCGCATAATATCACTCTCATCTTTCAGTCTTGAGAGATCAAATACAGTCCGAGCTGCCTCTCCTTGCGACTTCGCAGCTTTACGTGTTATTTTGCTTCCTGCTTCCTTTGTGAAAATGAGAAAATCGTCGGCATCTACCGAAAAGTCCAGCCAAATCGTGTCGGCACCGCTCAGTTTGAATTCATGAACTTCTTCAACTGCATCATCAAAACTCGCGCCTTCTGAATTGCTGTTTTTATTCGAGCTTATCGTTTCTGCGGCGTCCGAATCAAATATTTCATCCTCTAACACGCATTCCAAGACTGACATTTTGTTCGTCAAGATAAGTAGGTTCTCGCTGCTCGTAAACCGCGCCATTACGATATCAGAGAAACGTTTCTGGTATTTCATCGGATATTTCACAAATCTTTCCATGCTGCCATCAAAGGAAAATATCTGTGCTTTCCTCAAGTGGTTTGAGTACGTGAAAATGAGTCCGCCTCTTGGACTGATGACAAATTCATCTCGAGCGTCATTGAGCTCAAGGTACTGAATGAACTTGAATTTAGCCACTGGGTCAGTCGTGAAGACTTTCAGCAACGTCCCTATCTGGAACACGAAGATCTCGCCTCCCTGAGCTACCTTTCTGACTGAATCCGCTTGGACAGAGACTCTTTGTTCTCTTCGTGAGCATCCGAAGAATCCTTTTTCTATTCTTTTCGGCAGCAGCCCAGCCTCTTCCTTAGGGTTGTAGACAATAAACTCGGCGTCGAGTTTATTCGCGACTAAATGTGTGTCAGTGTTCTCTTCTTTTTGTGCTTTGCTCGTGGAAATTAGTTCCATAATACCGGCTTTATTTTCGACAAAAGATGATATAGATTCCAAAGCAATTGATCTATTTAATTAAAATTGAATAAATGTCAGAATATACGTGGCGAAAGGAATACCTCTCGGATTCCGTTACAAAGCTGGTAGTCGAAAAAAAGACTTCCTATTTCTCGCTACCGTACCTTGTATTCATTATCTGTAGCACATTCTACGCTGCTATCAACATCTGGTCGCATTACGTTCGGTAATCTAATGATTGATTTCAATTGTTAACACTGATTCTATAGAGGGACTGCCCTCCTCGACCCGCCAAATCTTAAATTATTGGGTCTTTTGCTGATGGTGCATTTTATATACTTCCTCATCGTGGGGTTTAGGCTCGTGAAGGGTATGCTAACGTGTCGATTTTCAAATTTTTGACTATTATTAGTTTCGTTGTTGCTCGCGAGGGATCTCGGGCTGCAGATAGAAACAAAGACAATTGGAAAGAAAGGTGGAAAGAAGTTCATTCCGAAAGATGTGATAAGGGATGTGATCATACATGAGGTAAATTCTAATTTTAAGAAATTACATTTAGTCTGAACGTCAATGGGTTAGTATTTGACGCCTTACTCGGCCCACTATTACTTTGGGATTATCATGAAAGACAGTGATAAATTGATAGTGCCATTTGAGGTAATATGATTTTCATATGAATACAATGTCTAAATGATGATCTCCAGAAATTCGAGCTCAAACTGGAGCTGTTAACCGAGATTTACAATATCACGAAGAAATGGTTGGAGAAAAATTGATATTTGTTTTTTGTTTGTTGTCCATTAGAGATTACTAATGCATGGTACATTTTCCTGCACTACATGTAAAATGCTGTCCATGTCTTTTTATTAATGCAAACGGATGATTGTCACAGACGAAAATAAAGCTATCAGTACCCTAATCAGTTCATTTGAGTCGTATCTGATCCTTTAGAGTTCAATCCAAACTTTCTTCCCAATGTTCAGATCTCTGAATCGAAAAGATTTGCAGAGTTTTGCTAATTTTTTTGTAATAATTCAATGCCATGCAAATAGCTAGCGTTCACCTAAGTATCTCTCCAAAAAAACTCTGGATCAGAGTTGATCTTATCAAATAAAGATAATCTAATTCATTTTTTCGGCTAATAGACACCCTTTGATGCCCGTGACATAACTTAGTCCTTATTTAGCACACCATTTGTTGGAATATTGGATTTTTCAGGAGGTCACACTGACATATTTTTATGTATTCGTTGAAGAACAACTCAAATGGTTTATTAGATCACACCAAAACATTTTTTCCAGTTGAACAGCGCGAATTTTCAACCAAATTGCGAATCCTGTGGCTGACTGTTCATCCTGAGCAGTATGACTCCCGCTTTCGTTGAAAAGGATCAAGATTTAGGAGACCAAAGCAGAAGCAGTGGCGGAGTCGCTATTGGGAAGGTTAAAATCAAAATAAGTGGTTAGAACATACTATCTCCAGTTTGGTGGGAGCTTCTTGGAGGTTCTGTAGTATCTGGCAAGTCTGTGAATTCTGGACTCGATCAAGATAAGTCTAAATTTGGAGTCTTTGTCCTTTCTGAATTTTTCCAAATGCTTTCTGACTGAGACAGCCTTCTTGATGAGGTTGTAAAGGTCCTCTGGGATCTCAGGGGCAGCACCTGCGAGATTTCAGTACGAGAGATAAATGCAAAATTTACCATTTTTCTTAAGAATTCTAAGGATCTTCCTGCCGGTTAAGAACCTGACTTGTGGAATAGCGTGTTGATCTCTCAAAATAACACCGATTTGACTTGGAGACAAACCTGATTAATGAGAATCGTTGTGAAGCGGTGTTAAGAGAATTGTGTGAACCTTTTTTGGCGAGCTTGATGATGAGTTCAACGACAGCAGCTGGGGTGATGGTGGTCCATTTTGGTGGCTTTCTTCTGAAAGGAAGAGCTGAACCGCTGATACCTTTGCCTTGAGAATGCATACGTCCCATTTTCGGAGAGAAGTTACTTGTAGTTAGGTCTTTTTTTTGATTGTGCTTTTTATTGGATTAACCCAAGCTTTATAAAAAGATTGAGCACGCATAAAATATACAAGCAGAAAAAGACCGAATGCAATTGCTCTTAATCTCTGTTTTTGTATAGAATAGAGCCTCATTATAAGTCATTAAATCCTTTGAAGAGAAAAATGCGTCTACCGGCAGGAGAAACATATTTTTCAATGTTGGGAAAATCATTCGATTAAGAAACCTTTGTGACTCATTAAAACGCAGGAAAACTTCCAAAGCTAAAGAACAAATTTAATGATGGATAATGATTCGTGAAAAAATGAGCTAAAGGGTCCAACACTTAAAAGATGAACACCGTTGACTGCTTTACTGGCAGAAGTTTTAAAATCTGGAAAAGGCTGGATAGGAGGTTGATTCTCGATAAATTCTTTTCAGGCCCTGCTGGTGCTAAAGAACTTAAAGAACTTGAAGAACTTGACTGCTGAGGAATTCTTAAAATTATCTCGAGTTGTTTCAATACAGCAATAAAACGGACTGATAAATGCCCTCTGAGGCTCACGGTAGAGCTTGTCCAACTACAATTAAGTACATTCATTAGAGTTTTAATATTTGATCAGTAGTGCTACAAATTAAATTGTATCTTGTTAAAAAAAATTCAAATTTTTTAACGTTGATTTTGGTTTGCTAAGATAACTTCAGATTCCTCAGCAAATCATAACTGTCGCATTTATTTGAATTAGCAGCATAACTCTAAAGCGTCTATTCTTCCAATGAGTGTCCATCCAGGTCAGAAACCAGGATTCGCGTTTCCTTTTCCAACCTCATTTCCAAACGACTCACAAGCTCAACCTTATTCGTGGAACGGAGTGATTGATTTCCTTCAGCAGCAACTCCAAGGCTCTCAAATGCGCGAAAATGAATGGCAACTTGACAAAAAAAGGATGCAGGTATTTTCCAAGTTTTTTTTAACAGTCCACAAACTAATCCTTCCAGGAGCAACTTGATCAAGTAATGAATGAACTAAAATCGAAAAACAACGAAATCCTCATGCTTAATAAAAAGATCCAACTCTTGGAACACACTCTTCAACAAGAGAAGTAGCAGAATTCCTATGCCTTTTTGATTCAATCATTTTATCCTTAATAAATACAGACTGGCGAATAATGCAGATAATACGAAACCGCGGAGACAGAACCACCACCAGCGAGTGAAGAGTGACTTTATTCCGAGCATAATTCACACTACAACCCAAAATTCAGTCACTTCTTCGATAATTTTTCCTGCTGACATGAGTCATAATGCAGCTAAGACATTCGTAAAGACGTAATCACAAAAAAGTTTGACTTCACGTTTATCTTACCATAATCTCTGCAAAAGTCGTTTAGATGAATATTGCCCTGAGGAGCAGGTCTATAATTTCAAAAAAGACAGTGAGCAATATAAAACGAACAAAAACTCATCTGAGGACAGCTTAAATGATATCAAACCGCCAACTTTTACCATGGGACACCCCGGGATAAACCGTGAGAAGGGTCGAAAGTAACTTTATTTGCCTCTGAGTTGAAAGTAAGCTTTATTCATGATAAATAGTCGGTATCCATCCACGGGGTCAAATAACAGCGAATCACAAGAATTCTCTAAATTGGCTCATCACAAACGAACCAGTTCTGGGTTTTCCAACAAGAAATCGAATTCAGGAACCCACACTCGCAATCAGAGCGGCGATAATGCTTTTTTGAACGTTAGCGGCCTCAGAACAGAAGAAACTCAGCCGTCACAGCAGCAGACCGGACCGACTAATACCAGTTCATTTGTTAATATGACACATCACAACGCAAGTTCAAATTCCCTTAACATATCTTCGATGAATCACACCAATACTGTGCTTAATACTTCTTGGAATCACAATGCCACTGTCAACTCCACCAATGGACCAACAGACCGTCAGAATATATCATCAGGACCTCTGCAGCAGATTGAAGAGCAACCAGCCAACCAATTGCTTTCTAAGCAGAATCCTAAGGCTCTCCCAATACAGAAACCCGAAATCCCGACCCAGTCCGTGAAACGCAAATGGGTCGTCGAGAAGCCTGTGGAGGCGCCGAAAGAAAAGAGAGGTCATGTAAGCGCGAGTTCGATGGCAGTCACAGCTTCGTCTTGCAATGAGAAAAACGTGAGATTTGCGCTTTCGAGAAACGGTCTGACAGAATCTTCGAGCAATCTGCTTCAGCATGTAAATACAGAGAGAGTAAGCACCTTGTTCCAAGTGACCCTGAAGTTTTTTAACATTATTTTCCTTAGGGACTGAAGAAAATAATGAACCCGAAATGCTCTTTACGAAGTCACGTGGATGGTGTGAGAGATATCGCTTTCTCTTATTCCGACCCGATTTTAGCGTCAATTTCAGAGGATTGTATGGTTGCTTTATGGGACACAAGAAAAATTCAAACAGCCACAGAGTCTACCCATATAGACCCTTACTATATTCTAAGACACCATGCGGGTCCTTTGTTTGCTCTCACAGGAAACCAAACAGTAGGAAATAGCTCAAAGCCTAGTTTGTTCTATACAGGAGGTTCTGAAGGTCAAATCCGGGCGTGGAATCCACCGCATCCTGATAGCGTAAACGCCTCAGGTCCTTGTGGTGACCTCAATTTCTGTGTTGGGCTATGGAACGCACACAGCGATGTGATTTGGGATCTGAAACATCATCCTTTGGAGGTAAATGCCTCAAATTAGTTGATTTTCTTATACTTTGATAAGCACTTGCTCATGTCTTCAAGCTCGGACAGCACGATTAAAATTTGGCAGACTTATGGATATTCTGACAGTGATCGATTAGGCCAATTGGATCTCCTTGGCTCTCTCTGCTACAGAAACCCAGAGACCTCTCAATATGACATCCCGACCTCAGTCTCTTGGATAACTGGAAAGCATGGAGGCATCCTTTCGGGCTTTGTGAATTCCCCTTATCTCGCCACTTTCGATATCGAAAAAGTAAGTTTTTAGACATTTTGATGTATTTTTAATGTCTCCAAAGGGAAAGCTCTGTGGACAATTAAGGTTCAGTGATGAGCGGAACAGAACCCGCGATTCGATCCAACCGAACAAAGTAATAACCAACGAAAATGGAACAATATACATCTCAGCCCATGAAGATAAAAAAATCAATTTTTATGATCCATTATCAGGTAAAATAGTCTGTGTAAAGCATTGGCTAAAGCTGTTAAATAGGGAAAATTTTCAAGAGCGTTGTCGGCCATACTGACGCGGTGACTGGGCTTGCGTTGCAAGCTAACAAAAATCAAATGGTTTCGGTCGGGCATGACGGAAGCGTCAGAACCTGGGATCTACGTAAATTCCAATGTATTCATGAGATTCCAGTAAAATAAAATATTGCTAATTACGGGCTAAATATCTTTTCCAACAGGCACATAAGAAGAAATACGACGAATGTATACACAATTGTGCATATAATGAGAATCAAAATATATTAGCCACTGGTAACATAAAATCGATATTTCCCTTACTGATTAATCTATTTGCGAAAACTAGCTGGGGCAGACGGCATTGTGAAAATTTTTCAATATTATGATTAATAATTAACTTTGTTCAAATGATTATTTTAAATCGAAATTTTCGTCCTGCATAGTTTAGATTCAGATTGATTGGGTTTATACGCTCAAATCAATATGTACTTACTAACTTATCAGAGCGATAGGGACTGAAAATGTTTATTTATGATTCTATGACTTGATTCTCCAAATTCCCATACACGATAAATCAAACTAGTGAAAAATATAAGCCAAACAGCGAATATTTGTTTAAGAATTTGTAAAAGCTGTAAATCATCCAATTTACCTCATGAAAAATGAGTTAGAAAAATAATTCTCACATCAAAATTTCATTCAATTACCATGTATTTTACTTTACTAAATCCACTGTATATAACACCGCATCTGAGCCTCCAGGAAAAATTATATTAGCTCTTAAATGAATTATAAATTGCCATATACTTCGTTTGCTATTCTGTTATACCAAATCGAATTACTTCATAAAAGCTGACATCGATCCGAGGTTCTTCATTTGGTTCCATTAAGAACAATAACCTTTTTTCATAGCTTTTTCCTTGCCGTAAAGCTCTGACCTTCGTTGCAACAACACATATTTCTCACATCAAACTTCCTGTTTAAAATATTAGGTTCCCAAACAATTCATTACTCAACGTCCATTAGGAATTTATTTGAGATCTAACTAAGCTATAAACAAATTATTTTGGAACGAGTGTAAGAAATGCAAGTCAAATACAGACCCCCACTTAACGACAAGTGAGTCCCTTTATCTCTCTCCAACCGACACTCATCACCTTAATTAACTAGAGACGAATGTGCTATGCTCGAGAAAAACTTCTTGACCTGCCTCAAGGAGAAGTCTGTCAAGGATGAAGTTCCTAAATTGACCTGCAAAGTTGAAAATGTACGAAGCAACCACAGCAAAATGTGTCTTATCTTTCTTTCTATGACCAATTAGATCCTTTGGTTTATCCTTGAGTGCCCAACGAGATACTCCAACTACGAAGATCCTGTCAAACTGAGAAATATATTCAAACAAGTGAAAGAAAATCCTGGTAAACTCCCGCAATAGGGAGTGCGTGAGTAACGCAGCTACGATGTGCAGCAGGATGTCTGGTGCAGCCACTTTCAATTGATTCTCGTAGTCGTAGACTGTGTTATTTGACGTATTTCTTTCAGAAATTCTTTATTTGTGAGAATTCACAAAAACTTTCTCTTCAAACTCAAACAATCAAAGACACGTATATTTTTTCGAATCATTTCGACTTCAGGAGGTAAAAGCCCCTCAACCTACAGTGCATTCTGGTCTTCAGATACCTTAAGTGACCAGAAATAATATCGCTTATTCATATCTTATCTCTTCAACAAGTACCAATTTACATGAGGAAATATGAAGGAAGTTGAGTTAATAAAGCTTTAAGCAAGAAAATCCCATTGATTTTTGATGCTTTGCATGAAAAATTATGCTGATGGCTTTATGAAAATTAGAAGCCAGTAGGAATTGTGAGAAAGATCACTGCTATTCAAATATTATGAAGAGTATATTATCTTTCATCCATGATGAGGGCTCATTTAAAAAAAACGCATTGAGCAGGGGAATTAATAGGTTGTTTCGAAATGTAACGTACTAACCAATAAAGCTCACATTACTACGAGAACAGATATATACTTATCATTTCTTTTTTAGACTTGCCGTGGCAAATGGATTTTTCGGCTCTTGTTTGGCAGGGTGTTTAACGACCGGTTTAGCTTCTTTTTTGATAATGGAGGGATCAGAATTCAAGACTTTTCCAGCTTGATTCTGCAGTGGCGGATTCGTCGTTCCAGTTGGTTTCGCTTGAGTCTGAGGCTTCGATTTTGGTGCGAAAGGATTAGTTTTGCTAGTTTCTTGAGTTTTAATATTCGCTTCGATCTTCGGACTCCCTTTAAAAGGGTTATTTTGGTTCGAATCCATAGCGGGCTTATGCACGTTTCCTTTTGAAACGGGTTGCTCTTGGGGTTGACCGGGTTTTTTTCCTGACCCTTCCTTCTGGACTGAAAAAGGGTTTGCTGTCTGACTCGTTTTAGCACCGGCAGGTAAACTTTTTCCTTGGGCTTCTTTTCCTTTTGGGCTGACTAGCTGGCCGCCCTTTGTATTTGGTCCTTTTGAAACACCCTTATTCGGTTTCCCTCCTAAATCAAAGGGAGAGTTTTTCGCTTTAACAGGAGATTCTTTTGGCTGATTTGCCATGAGACCAACTTCGATTTTCCCCTCGTTAGAGATTTGGACTTCCACTGCTAATCCATTATCCACGTTCTTTTCAAGCTCTGTAAATTCTTCTGTCTCATTCTTTTCGTTTCCATGAGAAACTTCGAGCGTACCAGAAGCCATCTCCAAATGTTCATCAGCTTGTCTTGGGTCTTGTGATTCGTAAAGCACGTCATTATTGAAAGGAATCCGATCGGTCTTAACTTCAGGAGTTGCATTTTGTGACTCGACCTGCCTGGCATTGTATTTTTTATACAAATCTTCCTCAGAGTTCACAGTTTCTAATTGCTTCTGAGGGCTACAACTCTCAACTGACATTTGATGAACATTCTGCGATTCAGAAATATTTGGGTTGTCCATACCGCTTTCAGTCTGTTTATGAGAGCCGCGGTCACTTTCATCTTGCTCAGGTGCTGCAGAACTTTTTACCTTTTCCTGCTGACGATGGTTTGGTCTTTGTGATCCTTGAGATTCGAGGCAAAAAACTGCGGCTTCGACCTGATCCTTTGGTTTTTTGTTCATTTCTGCTGCAGCTCTCTCCTTCTCTCTCTGCATATGCTCTTCAGAAGTAACATCAATGCTCTGATAAATAGGGGTGTCCTTATTTTTCTTCACTTCCTCACTTTTGACTTCTTCAGCAGGCTGTACGAGACTTTCTCTCTTAGATTCTTCGGGTTTCTGGTCAACGCTTAAGTTATATCGTTCTTTGAGGATCCGTTTTGTTATCTCCAAACCGCGGTTATAGTATTCCAATGCGCTCAGGTATGAAGGATAATAGTTCGGCATATAATAATGATCTCCAAGTTCATATTGCTCCGGGGTAAGCTGGTTACCAGAAAAATAAGGCGCTCCAAGACCTCCCTGAGGCCCTCTGCCTTCTCGAGCTTTGATGTTATTAACTATGTTCTGAATTTTGCTTTTTTTCGCTTCGTATGTTCCTTTTGGTTGAGAATAAAAAGTACCGTTGGAACTCTTATCGACACTCATCTGTGCATCAAATTGCGACCGATTTTGCAGATGAGCAGAGCCCTCCAGGTTCAAAGGTTCTGAGGCATAGCTCTCAGAAAATCTCATGTGGCCAGATTTATGTCTGCTTCGGATTCTGTCGAGAGCGCGCTGGATAAGCTCAGTTTGAGACTGGTCGAGAGTTGTGTACGGGATGGATTTCATGTCTAGCAGTCCTCCCGGGCTATGGAACGACTGCGGCGAGGTTCTGAAAACTTCAGAAGGTGAACCGAATACTATTTGCCGGGATCCGGTGGGAGAAGGTAAGGGATTGATCGTCTCTGGATTGGATTCAGCTGTTTTAATCGAAGCCAACATCTTTCGAGTTCTTTCGAGGACAGCATTAAAATTGCTACTGAGAGACCCTGATTGATTCTGCGGTTGTTGGTGTCTACTTGAAGTAGGACTTGTAAACTGAACATCACTGTGAGCCAAAACGCGGGATTCACTTTGTTGGTGAATTATTGGCTCACTTGTGTCAGTACCGTTATTAACTTGGGACTGATTCCCGCCTTCAATAATGTTTTTTATCTCTTTTTCTTCTTCACTCTGACGATTAATCCCAGACGATCGCTCCTGAGTATTGTTTTTGCTACTGACAGCTGCAATTTGGTTATGAGCTTCCTCTACGAACTGAGATTCGTACACTTCTCCTTGAGATTGCACGGTTTCAGCCCGTGGCAGGTCAGATACTTCCTTCTGTAATTCTCCTTCATTGTTCCCTTCCTCGCCTGGTACAGCTTTCTCTGGTGAGGGTTTTTCTTCTATTGTTTCAGGCTGAGTTTCCTCAGCATTTGCATTCTCATTCTCCTTTACACCTTCTACAATTTCCTTTTCCGCATGAAATCCGTTGCTGATCGGCTCCTTTGCCTGATCTTCAGGATTTTCTGTTGGGTTTGCACAGTTTTCTTGATTATCTTCCTGTCGCTGAGCAAGATCTTCGGCTTTATCTATGTTGGGTAAATGCTCCTCCATTCAAATCTATTTATTTGGAAAATACTAATAACTAGGTTTAAAACCCTAACATAATTCATTTTTCTCATTAAATCTCATTTAGTTCCCAATATTCCTCAATTATTTCAAATCATTGGATTCCATTACAAATTATTCAGCAACGCACGAGCCAGAGCGAACGAATGTATATCATTTCTCACCCTAACCACTAAATTCGCATTGTATAAAAATCACAAAGGCCATTTTACATAGCCACCTATTGCCAAACTACAACATTTCCTTTGACATCCGTACTATACAGATATCCAGACAGGAAGTTATAGCAGCATCCGGTAATATACCCTTCATGCCCTGCTTCCTGCGTACTATGCAATTTACCATCATTGACATTCCAAACGTACAGCTTCCCATCTAATCCTCCCGCAACGATAGCCTTGTCGTATTCTGCGAAACAGGCCTTCGAGTAGTCACAGGGACTCATATAGTTATCATGTCTGAAGATCGTGCTCTGTACTTTGTTCATTCTCATTTCGATTAATCTCAACGTATTGTCTCTTGAAGACGTAAGAACCAAGTTATTATCGTCAGTTAAACTTAAGCTTGTTATCGTCGACTCATGCATATCTTTAAACGTGGAAATCAGCTCTCCGTTCTTCAAAGAGAACACTTTCACGGTTCTGTCCGTATGAGCTGAAATGATCCTCATGTTGTCCTTTGCAACCTGCAATGACGTGCAGCTTGAGCCGCAAGGGATAGTTTTAATAATATTCCCTTTGTTAACGTCGTATATCTTAATAGTTCTATCCGCGCTTCCAGTTACACACCTGTCCTTATCAAATGCAAAAGAACAGGCCGTAACTCGGTCTTGATGCCCTGTCAGTGTGTATTTCACTCTCTCAGTGTTGATCGACCAGATCTGGGCAGTTTTGTCAGTCGCTCCAGTCAGTAGGTATTCATTCGTTTTATCCAGGGCAAGGCAAATAAAAACTTGGTGCGAGTTGGTCGCTTTAAACACAGCACCTGTGTTGTTGGTCTGCGGATCGAAGAATCTCACGGTTTGATCTCCGCCGGCAGTCGCCACGAAGTTTTTAACGTAAGATTCCGTGATGGCGTAGATCTCAGAGTTATGCAATTTAAGCTTCTTAAGAGCGTTGAATTCGATTTTCCCGTCCTTCTTCTTACTCGACTTCGTATAGTACATCGAAAGATCGACTGTTTTACCTTCTTCCATGCTCTCAGCCGTTGAGGTAGTTCTTCCACTAAACAATCCGGCAATGCTTAGTTTGCTTCCATTAGTGATGGTTTGTTTCCTCACTGATTCTCGATTCTTTTCTTCCTGAAACTGTTTCACCTGTTCTTCGAGTTGCAATTTTTTCTTCTGGTAGTCTTCCATCATTTTATTCATTTCATTCCATTGGTCTATTATCTCTTGCTTATCCATACATAGACGCAGCACAAGCTGATTGTTCTCGTTTTCAAGGTTCACCGCTTTTTCTTGAAGCTTTTCTTGGAGCTCCTCAAGGCGTTTCTTCTCTCCTCTCAACGTTTCGACCTGCGCGGTCAAACTCGCAATATTCATGTCACGTTTTTCGATTGCGCTCTGGAGACACTGTGTGATTTCTATCGAAGCGGATAGAGATGATTCGAGTTCTTTGCATTTTTTCGTGAGTTCAGCGACTTCTTCGTTTCGCTTCATACTCAGCGATTGGTGCTTAGTAAGCTCCTCGTAGGAAGCTGTGAGCTTTGTTTGGAGTTCAGAGATTTGTCCTCGGAATTGTTCGATCAAAACCGGGTCGGAAGAGGATTTCCTGAGTAAAGTTACTTCTGTTTCTAAAAATTTTTTCCGAGTGTCCAGCTCTCTGTTCTCTTTATAGATGCTCTGATAGTTGGCAAATACCTCAGTGATGAATCCATCGAGCCGTTGGTCACGCTGCTGAAAACGTGTCAGGAGATTTTCGGTCATAAAATTTTATCAAATCAAGATTGTTGGTATAATTGTGTTACTTTGCCGTCTATATATAAACCGGGCTGCTTTTAATTCTGATGCTCAGAGTTTTAGTGCGAGAGAAGATATAATTGGAGTTTTGTAAACTTGACTTGCTTTTAAACAACATCTTCTCGTCCAATGGCTTCTAAGGATATAGAGAATCGACTTCTTTCAACATCAGATTTGAAAAAAATATATGAGATATTGTTCCAGGGAGAAGAGAAACGATTTTGTAAAAGATTAAAACTACTGAAAACCGGGTTTGTCATTCAATTTGGAGGAAGGATAATGCCCAATTCTATTGGAAATAAATCAGAATTGCTTCTTATCAGAAAGTCCTTAAAATTTTTAATTCTTGACCGAAATCAAGCCCACATGACGACGGATCGAAAGGTCGGGGCTTTTCTTAAATTGTGGGTTCAACAAAGTTGAGAAGCCAGAAAAGTGAAAGAAAAGCTGATAAATGTGACCCAAGTAATAATAACTCACATTTCGCTAGCTTTTATTCCTTCTTTAATAGACAGATAGCGTAATGAATGCATCGAGAAGATTCAAAATAGCTTTTCAATTATAGACTATTTATTCAAATGAGGTGGAATTTGGCCGTCTCTTTCGCTTTTTTTTTTTCTTCTTCTTCCTTCTTCAAATTAAGAGTTTTTCTCAGGATGGATTATATCGTGGAGGACAAAAGTCGCACACACGTTTAAATTCGAAAGGAGGCTCATCCGAATCTTGGTCGAGCTTCCAACTATGTATCGTTTTGCCATCAGCAGCGATAGCACGATAACCTGGGTGTTTGGATCAATAGCCACATTCCACATATACATGTTTGAAAATATTTTTTGAAGTAGATTGACTGAGATGAATTGCAGTATTTGTTTGTTATTGACGATCTAGCTGGCATGCTATTATTGGATCGAGGTTTATGCACAAAGTACCATGGCATTATGTCTTTGCTCCTCACGATCATTTTATTGCCAAAACCACAAAGAGGGTTGAAGTATCTTATGGCCTTTGAATTCGTGTGAGAGAAACCGTATCTTTATTGGCCACAGCGGCTACACTAGCTATATCTTTTCTTCGGAAAAAGCTTCCCTGATTTAGTAGGTTCTAATCTCACACCTAACTTCAGTCAGCGCACTTATAATGTATCAAGAAGACCCAGGAACTGGCTTTTATCAAAGAATAATATAGTTACTGCATCATTGGCCAACTGCAAGTTTTAGTGCTTGCAAATCGGCCAAAAATTTCTACTACTTGAGCAATGTTCCCATGATAATCAGAAATTGTAAGGTTATTCCTCTATATCTGAAGGGTGAGCGAAGGAGTGAAATAAAAAAATTCCAATGAATTGTCCAAGCACCCTAATTGAAAATTATCATAAGATGTTCAAGCTTTTTTATATGCACAATAAATTTAAGGAACTGGGACTACCCACAGATTGCAGATTTGATGGAGGTTCAACTTTCTAATATTAATCTTCGTACATCAAAGAGGCTAATAGCAGTCAATAAAGAAGCTATTACCAGTAAGTACTTAACAGACTATCTTCGAGGAATGAACAGTGGTCGCAGTACCGAGTCCATCGAAAACAAAAGTGACCATATCAATTCTCATAAAACAGATTCACCAAAGAAAAGAAGACGACTAAAGCAATTTCATTTCACACTCTCTGGGGATTTTAATAAGCGACCCAAAACAAAGCTTCCTTTTATTCGCAGTCATTCCATCGGAAAACCAAATGATGAATATAATTCATTGGAAAACAGTCTTGATAAGGAAGCTGGTGCTTTGCACTCGCTGAAAATGCTCAGTATGGAGCAAGATCCAGAAAACCCTCTTGAAAAAGAACTTGAAGAATTTTACAACCCTCGATTATTTAAGCACGACCTTGTAAAACAATCTGATTTTAGCAATACAACGAATTCTTTCATACCACCACGCAGCAGACACATGTCTCAATCCAACTCTCCTATCAAAGCCTTTGAAGAGGCAAGCACAAATCATCCAAACGGCACGAATAAAAAGCTGTTGATACCAATACCTCAAGAAAAGAAGGCTGGAATTGAGAAACGAGGATACCATACGCAACGACATAATAATGAAGCACATTTATATAAGCTTTGTGAGAGTCAAGTGAAAGAAAGGGACCCTTTTGAATTCGATCGCATGAATAACTCTGTGTTGATACGGAAAAATGGTTCTCCACAAGACACACGGAAAAAACAAACTCAGAGTCCTCAAATGAATCCTTCAAAGTTTCGGAATAAATCAACTCCAATTATCCCTTACAGTGAGCAAATACAACCCTTGGTAACTCGCAAACTTATTTTGGCTGACTTGCTTTTGTTCAAAAAGATACCAGTGAAAGATTTAATAAATTCAGTTGAGTCATTGAGGATCGAGCCTACACAACAAACGTTGAAATACATCAGGCATCAAAAGGAAATTTCGAGTTTTCGCAATTCGCCGAAAAGCAGAGAACAACCGAAGTTGATGGGTAAGTGGTTATTTTTAGCCTGGTCTTGACATGAGGTAATTTTCTAGATTCTTTCAATAATGGAGCAGCCATCCCATCCCGTCGAAACCTTTTGAGAAGTTATTTTCCAGTATCTCTGAAAAATTACTCAATTTTTTCGAAAAATTCGACGAATTATGCTTTAGAATCTCGTCATAACTCACTACACGAGACCAGCAAAGTCTACTCATATTTTGCCAGCAATTCTCCACAGAAAGGGTTCAATGTTGAAGTCTCCCAAAAGTACAGCGTCAAACAACGACGGGGACCACCAAATTTACAACTGACTATAAGAAAGTATGGGTAGTCTTTTTGCTCGACGAATAATTTTGAAGTTCTAATTGTTGATATCAGCTAAGAAAAAAATTTTCCCCATGCACCTTTGAATCGAGGTGCTTACTCTATTTTTCACAACTATATACAATTTTGCATCTGCTTCGTAAAAGTATTGGCACTATAAGGTGTTTTCGATGCTTTTGATTCAGCACACTTGAAACTTTGCGAAATATTCTTAGGAAGAACTTTTGAATGGAGTTGCTCAACCCAATCAGAATCCCCGCGAAACTTTAAGAGAAACATAATAATTAACAGGAATATCTATCCTCTTTGAGATAGAATTATTAGTAAGCCATGCCTGATTCAGTTTTATAGCTAATAAATTTATTTTAAACCAAAATTTTATTTATTGCTGACGCTTAAGATGAGAAAATCTAACTCTACAAGTGACTTCTCACCTGTTCGACGTCCTCAATCAGCTGACACTCTCAAGCGTTCTCCGTCCCAATCAAGAGTTGGCGCCGATGGAGACAGCCCATCCAAACCGCATTCTCCTTGGCAAAAAAGCAAAGTTGATCGAATGATGTCAACTTACTCGTGAGAAACGACCCTTCATTCTACTTTTAATTGAATTCCATTGGATCTTCAGGTCTCAAAGCCAAGCCAACAGATTTATCTATGAAAGTATCTCTCGCCTTGAAAATAATACTTTTGAAATCAAAAGAAGCAATGTAAAAGCTCAAGTTTCCATGACTAATCAATACTAGTCGAGGCAAGGCTCTCTGACAGACAGAAAACCAAAATCTGCAAGAAAATCCTACAATGCATCTGAATCAACCAATTTTACTTCTAATAAAGAAGCTGAGGACGCATCAGCCGGGCTTAAAGACTCAGCACTCTTGCTTCTTGATTACAAGAACGTACCTATTTTCTTTCAAGAATTATGGATAACATCTTTTCATTATCTACTAGCAAATTAAAGAGAAACTGCAGGAGAAAAAAATACTCAGCGAGACAATTAGATGCGTATTTTAATTTTTTCCTTAGACTTTACAAACAACCCCATAAAGTATAAAAGCGAGATACAGTATTTGGATTTTAAAAGTCGCGAAATAATGCATCGTCGCGAGAAATGGCATCGAGGCAAGTTGGAGCACTCAAAATCTCTGGATGTAAAGGAATTTTTGAAAGATACCAGTTATAATGTAATGGTTGACTTAATAGACCAAGGCAAAGTCGCGCAAGGTCCTCGTGCACACAAAAGAAATCGAGCATGATATTTGCATCCAGGTAATTGAAATTTTGAGTGAGTTGCTTCAAATTTGCGGGTAGCTTGATCAAGAAAACAAAAGCATGTGGCTCAAAACGCAAAATATTTTAGAAGAGATAGAGAATGAGAAAGCCTTGATCACTGAACTGAGAGAGACAATTCCAGCAATGAGGAGAGAAGTGTTAGAACAAGAAGTAAATTTATTGCTTAACACACAATAAAATACTTTGTAAAAGAAAATAAGAGATGAGATGAGACAAGAACTGTCGATGTTGTTAAAAGTCGCTGGGTTTTTGGGAAACAAATGCCGCAGATTGGTAAATCTCTTCCCTTGTTTGTGAAGCTAAAACAATCCAAAGATGATTGAGCGAGAAGCACTTTTACAGAGGAATCGTGAAGCCAAATCTGAAGCATTGAGTCGTCAAGGAGATGTCAACTGTACTTAATTCAGAATATACGGTTTTGAAACATATTGAAACTCCAAATTTTGACTATATAATAGATTGATGGCTACTTTTTTATCTAGAGGTTTCTCTTTCTAACCATTGAGGGCAGAGAGGCGACTCTCTTGGTTGATTTTGTAAGTATGTGCACCTGATAGAGTAGATGCACTTGTAGATTCATACTTCCGAAACACTAATCCCAAAAAAATGAAAAGATTATAATAGGAGATAATAAACTCCACTAATATGATGATAATTTTTTTCTGATTTGTTTGTTATAAGCAGTTGATGATGATTATGGAGATGATCATTGCTTGTTTCTGGTGATGATTGCTAAATTATAATGAATGATGAATCAATTTGTTCTCTTCAACGATATTAGATAGAATCTAAAACAGTTACTTATTACTTTTTGTTGCTATGAGCTAGAATTTTAACCGACTATTAAGAATTAAATTTATGATCAAAACTATTCATAATTTTGCTGGTTTTCAGCTACTTCTTCCGTACCCTCTTCCCTTGGTTGAGAGTACTCCTCTGTTTGCTGAGTATTCTCTTCTGTTGGTTGGAAGTGTTCTTCTGTAGGCTGAGAATATTCTTCTGACCCTCCAACCTCTCGAATCAGTCCGCTTGCGTGAGCAGCTTTTTTCACTGCTTCATCTTCAAGGACCATACTCCAGAATTTACGCACCTGAAAACGGCGTCTTAAGAATTATGAAAATACTAATGATTCATTACCTCTGATAGTTGTTGAACTTCATTTGATGAGGCTTTCTTAACAACTTTATAATATCTCAGGATCTTTTTTTCCTATAACAACACGTATCAGGAGAAGGTCTCTTTGATGAAGAAAATAACCTTAAATTGCTTCATTTCCTGCAGCCCGATGATTAGCGTGATAAAATCATGTAATTTTGTTGTGTATTCAAGTTCTCTTTTCACCTATGTGATAATTTGTTAGCGAACTCAGACACTGAAAAATAAGTTAATAATTACCTCATCAATTTGTTTTTCAACAGCTTCAATCTCACCATCCTTGCTTTTCCTCGTAATCAAACTCTTCATTGTTGTTTTTCCTGATAAAACAGATTGATGCTCCAATCCAAGAGAGCGCTGCTTCTCAATGAGCTTCTCTTTCGCAACTTGATATTTGTTCCTTTGTTCCAATGCTTCTAAAAATGTCTATTCATCCCCAACAATTAATTTAAAAGTTGCGCTCGTAATCAATACTTTAATGTCCTTTTCAGTGATCCTGACAAAGTCATAGATGTATTCGAATGATGAGAGGATCTATCGGTGATTCAAGTTTTTGAAACAGAAATAGCAGCAGGATACTTTCTTAGCTGGTTGAGCATTTTGATTTTCTGCGAATGTCTGGAATAGCTTTGAAGCTTCCTTTGATGATTCGTACTCCGGCAGACATTGCTTTTCGTAATCGGCAAGGACTTTCTCCCTAAAAGTGGCTTCACAAAGTGAAAGATGATCATTCAATCGTTGCTTAATTAGGTAGTTACTGAGCATCTCGTAATATTTTGCCTTGGCCGCTACCATTGCTCCAGCGGTTTTCTTGTAGTTCTAGACAAGTTAGATCATTATTATATTAACTCTCACTGAGTTGTGAATTAATCTACCTCGAAGTATGCGAGAATCTTGATCAAAACCATCTGGAAATTCAAAATTGACGAGGCAAGCTCACTATTAACTTCTTTCTCTGCAAAAGCACTAAAAACCTCACGATATTTTAGCAATATATCTCCAGCTGTTTGCTTCTTGAGCTGATTAAGAGTCTAGAGAAATTGAACGTAATTCATCATCAAGGGGAATGACTTAATACCTTTTCGAGATCTGTCGTGTTGTTTCTAAGGAAAGTTTGGAATTCCTCTATGGTTCAATCGGTTAATATTCATCCTGCAAGAAATGCTATCACCGCTGTAATAAAGAAGTGGCTGTTCTGAAATCCTTATCAGGAAGATCTCCAAAAACTTCATTCTGTCCTTGACAAAGGCTGAGTCCATGTTACCCTACAAATCATTTGAGACAACTTTGCTCGCTGAATATCGATCAATACCACGCTTTTTTTGCTAGGGATTGAAGGGATAACTAGGCCAGGCCACCGTTGCACAAGCATAGCTCTGATATGATCGAAGTCGCTATATCTACGAAAGATTTCAAACTCTCCCTCACGGTCTTTCCCCTAATAATGGCATCCAATTAAGTATGGTCGAAATGCTAAGTACCTTGAGTTTGTATACGACGTGCTTAGAGCCGAGCTTTCCGTCACGGACTTGAACCTCAACGATCCTTATTTCAACCTAAATACTAGCTTTCAAGCACCTGTATAATGGATCATGCAAGTAAACCTCTTGATTGTCTTTTTCTTTTGAGAAAACAAGCGCAGGTAAGTTTTAGGCTGTAGGGAGAAACCGCTTACCTTGAAATTCTGCTTCTCTGGCGTTGAGGTCTGATTGCTCACCTAAATTGGGAGTTTTGGTTTAGAGATGGTTCATATTAGCAATCCTATTACCAAAGCCTGTGGCTTCATCAATGTCTCCTTCGATACTGTGTAAATTGTATGTCAATACACGAAAGAGAGCGATCTTTTTACCGTTTTTCTTCTTCGTATGAGGCAGCAGTGTTGGAATCCATAGGACTTAGGATCTTAGCTATCTAAATTTTATAGGTTGGAATTATTTCGCGTATCTATTAAATGAAACAAATCAACAGCATTTTTATACTTAGCTAATAATCTTTTGATAAAAAGCAACAATCCACTGCGAACTGTTCAATTCGTTACTATTTTTTGTATGCTGATCATTGCAAAGTCCTGGATATGAATTTTGAAACCATAAACACAAGCACTGGGAAATAAAAATTGTTGTAGTCAAGGATTGATTGCAAGTAAATGGATAGTCATGTAGTGCAAAGAAAATATATATGGTGTTTGTTTATCTTACATCATTTCCTCAGAAGGAAGTATCATCCTTGTAAAAAGGACGATTCGTATGAATTACAACTGATCAACTCTGTTGAGGAATTGTAACTGCTGTCTTTCTTGCCTTCCGAGCTGATTTCCCATCATATACCCTTCATTTTCTACATCATAGGTTTCGTAGTTATAATTATTTGGATACTCCCTCAGAGGATTTGAGTGCAATCTTGAAGGTTTCACTTTATTCTCTTCTGTCTGAGGTTTTCTTAGCTGGGCACTCTTCGTATTAGAAATTCGAACCAGCTCAGCATACACCGCCATTTTATTCGTCTTCTCCTTCTTCTTGACCCAATCTTCGCTGTAAGTGTTCGGGCCTAACCCGCCTCTTCTACTTGCCCCTTGACTTTTTAGCGCCTTATAATCCTTGAGCGTATAAGGCTTAAACGATTTGTTTGTGCTCTTAGGATTCGTGCTCATGTCACCATTGTTATACATTTGATCAGCGGAATAAGGCTCAAGCATGTTAGTCTGGATAGTATCCCCGTTATATGGTCCCTGTATGCCTGCGTAAGGATCCATCCCCTGCATCTGATAGAACTGAGGTCTCTGAGTTGGCTGCTGATACAAATGACCTTCACTCATTACTTCTCTTGGAAAGTATTCAGGTAGTTGCTGTTGTCTCTGCTCTAATTGCATATCCTAAGTCTATTAGCAAACAGAAATAACGCATTTCATGTTACCATTACTTGGTAAAACTGCTCGCCCTGAGGGTTTCGGTTCATCATTTCATTTTGAGGGCCGTTATAAAACTGATATTGTTTGTACCTCTCCGCGTTGATATTGTTATGTTGATATTTCATTCCGAAATCGACGTGGTTTCCATTTGATAGAATATGTTGTTGGACAATGTAGTTTCTGGAAGTAGGCTTATCGACATAAGGCTGCTGCATCACTCTTTGAGGAAGCTGTAAAGACTGGTACTGCGAACCGTCAACAACTTGCTTTGGGATGACCTCTATTTTCTTGTTTTTCCCGTTATAATACTGATTTTGTGGCTGATCTCCGGTGCTTCGTTTAGGCATCGGCGGCTTACTGTATGCAATTGCTTGGTTAATAGGCTGATAGTTTTCTTCGCCGTTTTGACTGCTTTTCGAACGCTGTGGTGGCGATTTTGTCACAAGATTTTGCTCAGGACGCATCAAATTCCGCTGAGGATACGAAAACTCAGAAACCATTTCATTCATGGAAGAATGGTAAGCTAAGTTATGCTGAGGAGTCATGGCTTGGAATTTTGGGTAATTATTTCCTTGAAACTCGCTTCTTGTTTGAGAGTTAGTCACACGGGCTCGATCTGAGTGAATTTAAGGATAGATTGTTTGGGTGGAAGTTTACCATCGGAGGGGCCAGCAAAATTATTCGATGGCGTAAAATAATTCATTTGACTTGTCCCAGGTGTCTTATCTATGGGCAGAGACTTCTGAGCCACGATGCCAACTACTCCATCCTTGTTCATAAAAGACGTCCTTCCGTTGAATCGCTCTGCAAAAGACATTGTTCAGCTATATATATATAGTGAAGAATAGTTTATAATTATATTTGCAACGAAGTTCGTTTTTTTCACGAGTAACAAAAAATTTTGTTGTGATGCAATTTTTCCAAAACCGAAGAAAAGAAATAATATGCCGCTACATATCCTTGATGCATTTTATTATGGCATGTAGAGTGAGGCATGCTCCAGACACACTAGTTAATTTCTTAGAAGCATAAAACGTTGCTTCACAAAGGTTCAAGGTGCCACAGCATGTAGATTTAAGAGCTCGGCTGCTAGCTCACTATATATATATTATTTTGCCTAATTGCTTCATTTGCACATTTCCTCTTCTTAATTCGAATAAGTATATGGATATATGCTGTGATTCACTTTTCAGGAAGGATAAATAAATCTGATAAATAAGTTAAATAGCTAGATGGTAGAATCTAAGGATAAAACTGAGCTAGTAAACCCATCTGAATGCACAAAGATTGGAACCGAGGCAGATTTTAGTGCTCCAGGCGCTCTTGTAACTGTTGACGGTAGGCTGCTGTACGTAGCTCCTAGTGGCAAAACGAATATTGATATATGGGATCTCTTTGACAAGAAGCTTATTTATCGCTTCGAAGGAGTCCATGAAGGACCAATAACTTCTGTTTGCGTGACTCAAGACGCCAAATGGATCCTTTCCGCGTCGGTGGATATGACCATCGGAGTCTATAGTCTTCCAGAAAAAGAGCCAGTCTTCCGATTCGAGGACGCTCATACAGAGCTCATTACCTGTGTTATTTCAACTCCGGATTCGAAATCGATTATCTCGGCGTCTGCGGACCGCTCGATCGCCATCTGGAACCTCGAGGAAAGAAAACTCGAGCATAGGATTGAAAATGCTCACACAGATGTCGTGACGACTCTGGTCTACATCCCCACACAGAATTTTATTGCCTCAGGATCTCTCGATTCAAGCATTGCCATATGGAATTTCCAAAGCAAAGAATGTATAACACACTTTGAAAAGGCACATGCTGAATGGGTAACCTCTCTGACCGTTTCAAGCGACTCTAAGCAAGTGGTATCTTGTTCTGTCGACCAAAGTTACGCATTCTGGGACCTATCAAAGAAAGAACTTGCTGCCAGAGTCGAGGACGCACATACTGAGGTCATCACATCGATAGCAGTTACAAATGATGGGAATTTCATAGTAACAGGTTCATGGGACAAAAGTATTGGAATTTGGTCATTTCCTGAAAGAAAGTTAATCCATCGCATTGAGAATGCTCATACTGCTGTCATCACGTCGGTGCTTGTGACAAGTGATGGCAAATACATCTTATCGAACGCGGGTGACAAGACAGTTGCTGTTTGGTGTTTCGAAACCTATAAAAACGTTATTCGCTTGGATATTACACATTCTGATTCAATCACCGGAGTTTCTCTCGGTGAAAACTCCAATTATTTTATTACTTCATCACTTGACAAGTCTCTTGCAGTATGGAGTCTCAAAGACAATTCGGTGAGTCATCGCTTTACTAACGCACACACAAACTGGGTAACGACAGTCGCTGTGACAAAAGACAACAAATTCGCGATCTCAGGGTCCTATGATCTGAGTATAGCTGTTTGGGATCTCACTTATAGGATGTTAGACTACCGAATTGATAATGCTCATGATGAACCAATCACCGTTGTGGCTGTAACATATGATTCGAAGTATATCGTTTCCACGGGATGCGATAAAACAGTGAAGGTCTGGAGCGAAAAAAAGCTCTATCATAAATTTGAAGATGCTCATTCGCATATAATCACAGCTTTGGCTGTGACCGGAGATTCAAAGCGTGCAATTTCAGGTTCGGCTGACATGAATATTGCTTTGTGGAATATAGAAGAGAAAAAGTTGGTCCATTTATTTGAAAAAGCACATTCAGGTGTGGTGACTGCGATTGCAGGTTCCATGGACTCGAAATTTGCTATTTCAGGCTCTTTGGATAAAAGCATTGCTATTTGGAGTCTAACTGAAAAAACGCTTCTGCATCGCTTTGAGGGAGCGCATCAAGAAAACGTTTCGGCTATCAGTTTAACAAAGGATGATAATTACATACTTTCTGGATCAGGGGACAAGAGCCTTGCCATTTGGGATGTTGGAAAGAGATCCCTGGTTCGAAGAATCGAATTTGCTCACAATTCAAGAATATCTTCTATTGCACCGACCTGGGACTTCAAAACTTTTATTTCTGTCTCTTATGATAAGAAAATAGCGATTTGGGATACTAGCCTTGTGTTAAATAATGCGTCATAGGTTGGATGAATTATTTGAATCGTTGACTTATAGAATTTGTTTTGTTTTTTTTGATATTCAACCTATGAGTATCGTCAGTAACTCTTTCAACCCAGTTCTATGAAACAATTTCAAACAGACTAACTAGCTTATCCAATGCGTCATGTAGGTCATGTGAAAGAAATCTTTAAATACCGCAGTTTATTTAAATGTATTGAATTTCGACTTGAGCCAAACACTTCAACACTTATATTATTGACATGGCTCGGGATATTAATTTGGCCCGATGGACTGTTTTTGAAGGACAATGGATGAACGATGTAGCTGAAGGCAAAGGAAAAATCACACATATTCACTGGCAAGTGAAATAGCCTCAATACATTACTAACAGACTAATCATTAGCTCTCTTCTCCAGAGACAACTCTCCACTTAATATACACATTATTCTTTATAGCTTTTAGATCTAAAGTCAAGTAATACCCTTCTCACCAGTGAGTTTTCAATAATCTATCAATCATTCTCTCGAGATTAGTGAGTAACAAAGTGAATTCTATTTTTTTTTTTCTTCAAGTATGAGAAAGTAGATACATGGCTGACATATAGAAATGCTTAAGTTCTTTGGTTGAAGAGATATTCTAAAATTATTCAAGAGATATCTTTAAGATTGAATCTATTGTATAAAGTCCTTTTTCTTTTTCTGAATACAAACCCGCCAATTTAAAGAAGTTGTGTTCCCAAATTACTGATGAATTCTTTCAGAAATCGTTTTTAGTTGCTTGACTTTTCCATAGCAGTCATAGTTTGGAAAACTGACATTGCTAAGCACAAGGCTTTATCACTCATGCCGGTCTTTGGCGCTCCGCCTGGCGCAACTTTCTCTCCAATACAGAGAGGAATTACTTGATAGTTAGCCAATTAATTAAATTGTTTTGATAATTTCGAGGAAGTAATTTAATTTTCAAAGATTCTTTTAAATCAAGTTCCATTTCAATGCTAATTGCTAAATAAATCCTTATTTTTTAATTTTTGGCACTGATGAATTTATAAAAAGTTTGATATTTATTGCCTAGCCAAGGATTTTCTAATCATTTCACGCGGCACTGGCTGAAGACCTTTAAATATGCAGCAACCTCAAACCAAGTCAAATTTATAAATCTCAATTGAAATGAACCTACAGTCTCAAGGCAGATTACCAAGGATCCACAAAAAATATAAGTCAAACTTCTTAGAGAGCTTACATTCCATCCTGGAAGTACTTCTTATTGCTTTTTGTATCCAACTATGGCTTTTCTATCCAGAGCGCAGAGTTTTCAGACTTTATTTATTGGAATTCAGATGGTCTGTCTTTCGAGATACCGGACCCAAATCGTTTCGCAGAGTGCGTGCTTCCTAAATACTTTAAACACAATAATTATAGTTCGTTCTCTCGTCAGGTATGATATTTGCATGATTGGATCAATCTAATTGCGTGGGATATCGGAAGCTTAACATGTACAACTTCAAGCGCAGTATACGAAGCACAGAGAGTCAAGCACTGTTGTATAGTCATCCACAATTTATCAGAGGACAAAGGTACCGCTTCATTCTAAGGATAATAAAGCAAAGAGAAATAGTAGAGAACAAATAAAATTGATCAAACGGAGAAAAGTATCGAAGAACGAAGATAAAGGATATTGTGCCGCTCAAGAGCTAGAAGAAGGGACAAGTGATTGGCAGCCACTTTCGACAGCATTAAATGTAATAAAATTTAAACCGAATTCCATTTGCTATAAATTGTAGAATAAAAAATTCTTCCCGGCGCCTAATGAGAGTCACTTCACCGAAGGCCTGGTCAGTTCTAATGATTCAAGTGAAGGAAGTTATCAAGCGGACCTCACAGCTCTCAAGTAATAACGCCTTTGTAGCCTTTTTGAAAAAATGGTTTTGTATTTAGAGACAAAATAGATTCGATAGAATCTATGTTTTATAACTCTTCCTTGCAGAGAAAGGAATGGGAAGCCGAAAGAAAACTCCATATATTTTCTTATTCTTCTAATAATTTCTTGAAGAAATTCGAGCGTAATAGTGCAGCAACACATGCTACGGGAACTTCAGCCAATTCTAACGTATATATATATTATCGATTACATCATAATATCATTGGAATTACAAAGATTTCAGTACAATTGAAGGATTTCAAGAAAAGGCTAGAGAAAATGCTTAAATTCGACGAGATAGAAAAGCAATTTCCAAGCAACTTAAACGCGTCGATAATTGGCCCATGTCATAATAACTTTAGTACAGAAGTTAAGAAAGTTAATTTGAATTTGAGGAAATAATTCAATCTTGCGGAGTGAGTAGAGAGACCTACTACAGCAAGAGTAAGAAGCTGCTTTTTTATCCTTTCCGTATTCTTAGGTTTAGGGACGTACAGGTATATTCTTTCCATTTATATCAGGGTATTTTATATTGATTACGAGTAAAGTGTGCAAACATAGCGGATTTTTATAGTACAATTTTGTTCCTCACGATGAGAGCATTGAACTGAAACAAATTAACAAAATGAAGGGATTGAACATAATGAATTACTTGAGACATGATGGAGGAATCTCCTGCTCTCTGCTGAGCCACGCTCCAACGTCTTTAATTCCTATTGCTGATATTTTAAGAAGGAAAGTTTTTGAGATGCAATTCTCATCTACTACTTTAAAGCGGATAGTATGGTTTGTGCTAATTATCATTATCATTTACATGGTCGATTTTTTTCTTGTTGCATAGATACAAATTTCATTGTCGTTGCTCTCTCATGGAAGCTTGACAAACTCCGAGCAGATCTACAACAGATGATATCCGAATTAATTTGCCCGTAAAATTTCCTCTCAATATTTTTCAGTAAAACGTTTAATAAATTTATATACTAAACACTTTTTCGTGATTCGCTCTTTCATTCTTGTATCACTACATTCTGGAGTTCTTGAAATATTAATGAAGAAAAAACGTTAGATGCACGAGAATCACTGGTAGTGCTTTTTAAGATCCAGTTTTCACTACGAATAAGAAATAATATCAGTTAAAGCGCGCATCAAGAGAACTTTGCAGCACAAACTCTTTTTCCCCTTATCTGTGTTAAATAGACGCGTGTTAAAGGGACAATCAACTTACCGAAGCATTTCTGACAGAACAATTTCGGTGATTTATCAACCAGTAATTCTGAAGTAACAATTAATAAAAATATCTCATATCCATCATTTTAATCCCATAAACGACGGAAAACTCATTGTATTCTACATAATGATGACTTGAAGAACTGATAGTGGATCATTGCGGATAACCTATATCGTCCAGAATGAGGATCCTTTTAAGTTAGAATTTTGGTAAATCAATTAATGTAAATAAACTTTGAAATTGCATAGTTCTTAGAACCTAATTCATTGAATCGATCTGATTAAACGCAAAACGCCTGAAATATTAAAAATTTAATTGTCAGTAACTGCAACAATTTTCTGAGACAATGATAAGAATTTCCTGAATTTTAAACTTCTGAATAGCAAATCATTACCAATGATTTAATTCGAAGTAAAATTGTTCCTTTAAATACCGAGGAAAATTAATTCACACAATTTTCTTATTATATGCTGAAATGAACAAACCATCTACGGGCCGATCAAGGAAAATCCACAAAAAATACAAGTCTAACTTCCTGGAGAGCCTCTATTCCATCCTCGACGTATTTTCAACAGTCTTTGATCTGAAACCTATGTCTTTCAACTAGAGCGGCGAGCATATTCATTGGAGTTCAGATGGTCTGTCTTTCGAGATACCGAACCCGAAGATTTTTGCACAAAAAGTACTTCCCTTGTACTTCAAGCATAATAATTATAGCTCTTTACTCGACAGGTATATCCCTTTCCTTATTTTGATAGAAATTATCTGATATGCTGGGACCTCTATAGCTTCACATGTACGATTTCAGGAGGAAATTACAAGATGATAAGCAAACGATCACATATAGTCATTCACAGTTTACAAAAGAATCAAGCAGAGAGCAAATTTGTCAGATCAAACGAAAGGAGGACTCGAAGAGCAATGATGAAAAGCGTTCGTCTCAGCAGCATCCTGTACAAGAGGAAGGATATGAAACGTCTTCAGCGGAGCTATCTGTAAATTTCTGGAATTATTTTTCATTGAATACACTCTTAGACGAAGAAATTGTTTCAAGAACCAAATGAGAGTCATTTCCCTTATGAAGTAGTCGGTTTAAACTATTATCCGAATGAAAATTACAAAACGGAACTCCTAAGAGACATTAAGTAACATATCCAGACAGTTTTCTGTATATAATGGTATTAGAATCAGATTAGATGCAACGGAATCTCTGGTCAAGGGCTGGGAGTTGCAAAAAGAAGAATGGGAGATTGAAAGAAACTCTTTCATACAATCCTATAACTCCGAGAAACTCTTAACAAAGCTTTCAGCAAATTTTGAGATTCCACAAGCTTTGGGGATCTCAATGAATTCAAACGTAAAAGATAAATTCATTCTAAGCTTAATTTATTGGAATGATAAAGCTTTCAGTACAATTCAGCGAATTCAAGGAAAAACTTGAAAAGCAACTTAAATTCGACGAAATCGAAAGACAATACCCAAGCAACTTAAACTCATTACTAGTTGGTCGGTATACTAACAGTTTCACAACCGAAGTCAAGGGTGATAATTCGAATTTGAGAAAATAAATAATGAAACACAACTTAATTGGATCGTTAGGTAATCCATTCACATTAAGTTTTTCTACTCTATTGTTCAAAGTCTTTTCTAAAGTTCTCGAACGTACATTTATTTGTCAACCCACCATACATATGAGTAAGTAAATATAGTGTAACTCTAAAATCGTATCCTATAATAACTGGTAATAAATGAGCTCAAACGTGCATGCAGTTGATGAAAAATATCGCAGTCTATCACTCAGGTCAATTCTCATTAATGCAAACGCTGGCAATTGATTTTCTAAATTTTATCTGCAACTTATAATCCTAAAAGTTCTGTGTGATGCATTTAAAATAAACCCTAAAATCAAGCAATGGTAGAACATCAAAAAGAAATAATCAATCTAAGAGGGAGAATACTACCGATGTACACGAATTGAAATACATTGGTTCCTGAATAGTCATTTCTAAAGTCTTCCTCACTCTCTAAAAAATACCCTTTCTTACTTGCGCTATTAGCCATCATAATCTTCAAAAATTTGGTTTGGGTTCTCTTGTAATCGCTCTTTCATCACAAAGAATCTGAAATTTTCATCCTTTTGAAGCTTTTCTTCCAATTCGTTGTGATTTACTTCCAAGCTATAATAACTAGGATCCACTTCAGGATTGCTATTTTGTTCCTCTGACTGAGACTGCTTATTAGCTTTGCTAAGGAATTTGTCAATGTGCTCCCCGAAATCCTCCTCAAGTGTTTCCAATTTTACCTCCTCCAATTTCGGCAAACTTTCGCTACCGTCATCATCATCCAGCAAATGTTGATGATTAAGCTCTAAATCTATTCTTCCAACTTCTCTGTAATTCTGACGGATTTGTTTCTCCGCTGAATTCAGCTGTTTTAAGAAAAAGCAATGATAAGAATCACAATAATAGTAATATTATAGTAATTACTTGGATCTGAATAATCTGAAATAGTCTATCGGGCGATTTATTCACCATTTCCTTGATCTTCTCCTCTCTTTTGCGAAAATCTGGATGGTATGCTATTTCCTTGAAATCTTGCTGGTATTCTTGCAGAAAAGTTTCTTCCATTTTCTTCGCAGTCAATTAGATTACAATCAAACAGTGCTAATTTACCTCTAAGTTTAAGCTGATTTCCGAATTGAATAAGAAGGTCTCATGCCCGGTTTTAATAGTTTTTGGGTTTTCAATCGTTTCAATAAATAAGCCTTTCTTCAAACTCTCCTGAATACCAGCCATCGTAGTCTGTGCGACACCTCCTCCCAGTAGCAATGATAGGTTCATTACTCGAACCAAATTCAAGCCAAGCGCACTACAATTATTTTATCAGTATCAATCACATCATTTTAATGAAGCAAATACATGGAAATGCCGCTGATTATCACCGTTCCGGTTGAATCCAACGAGGCAATACTCGTTTCCGGGAACAACATACTAATAACTGACGAAATTTTCAGCATAATATTATCACTATGCTCTTTACTTGTGCATAATAAGGCTGTTGATGTGGAAAAAACGGCCATAGCGTTTCCAAATAATAATCTCTGATAAAATGGATCTCTGTTTTTTATAGTTGTTCGAAATTTATCGGTGGCTCCGCCTTTAGAATCTTTGTTTAAGACCGGATCGGTGGAGTTCTTCAACAAGAGATTTACATCCAGTGCAAGAGCAGCAGCATAGAACTGATTTCGTTAAATGAGTCCTCATAAAAGGAAAGAGCGCATTACCAACGTGGCGTTAATTGAGCTCTCATACATCAACACACTTGTAAATTGCACTAGACTCCAAAACCCTGATGCAGCACCCCAGACACCTGTGGCTACAAATAGCGCACCTGGGATCAATGACAGAATTGTTTGAGCTCTCCATCGATCTGAACAACAACAAAAAAAAGAAATGATAATCGAGCGTTTTTGTAGTAATGGGTATACTTAAGCGGTAGTCAACGCCTTTATGCGGAACATAGTTTGCTGACAGCTGAACTCCATGAAAGAGGGCGTTAATGGCGGTTCTACAGAACTCGGTGAAGAAAATACCCTGACTAAGATTGGATTAGCCCTAAGGAGTCACTAAATGGTTACATCTCAAAGGGGGCGAGGTAATAGGCGAGAAATTTTAAACCAAGCAAGACTCCGTCATATTTGAGTCCTCTCAAGAGAATGTTTCTTATGGCATCATCTTTTTTTTTAATTTGCAATTCGACCAGTGATTGACGGAACATTTTTTTCAACAGCCTTGGATTCTCAGGGCTCTGATTCATCATCGTTGAGAGAGAGTGGAAATAAAAAATTTACTTTCTTTTTAATGGGGTCTGAGGCGGTTAATTGATAGTCGTAGTCTTCGTCATCTAAGTCGTCTTGCTGCCCAGGTTTATAAGAAAATTGGCGGAAAGGCACCGTGCTTATCCCGCTGTAGAGGACCTTGCTCTTGTTTAGAGTGCGAAAGACGTGCTTTATCATCGAATAGCAAGTAAAGCAGCTCCTTAGGTTTATTCGCCCGATTTAATTTATCCAAAGTGTTAAATCTGCCAACTGAAATACTGCTTAAATGCGAAACTGTACCTTATTTCGATATTGCCAAAGTATATATTTCGGTATAATCACCTCAATAGCAATGGAACATGAAGATAAATCAGGAGATAACGTAGCTTAGTTAGCTACAGTGAAATGATCATAATAAGTCTAATATCACAGAACAGCTAACCCAACGGAAAAAATCCATATATCTTCTGTGCATGCTATGCGGACTTCAAAAACTTTCATGAACTAATATTTTTTTGAAAGCATTCGACTAATGGTTTTCGTTTTTTTTCCCATGCTTTAAATAAAATACAAGAATTTTACAATCAACGATCTCCTCCAACTCTGAATTGCAAAGGAGCATTGGAAATCAGATCTGTGAGAAATAATGTCCTTTTTCCTGGATTTAGATCGGATTAATCTACTTCCCTGACTTTAATCAATGATTTTGCTGAAACTCATTTTTTCAATTATAATTAAACCTAATTTTTAAAAGTCCTCCTGCCTCATGAGAGGTATCCAAAAATCTTTCATTGCTCTACTTCTTCTCTCGCTCACTCACTATACGAGCGCAGTGAATTTCACCTCCTACTTCTCCAAAGCTCCAGTTCAAGTTCTGAACGAAACAGACTCTCAAGGTATTTTCTCAGACCCATTCTTAGTGCCAACCGGCAGCGATTCCACCATTGCTATCTTTGGAATGAACAGCGATGACAATAATTTCAATTTCTCTCGAAGAATTGTCGATTCTTCCACCTTCGCCCAGATTGGAAACGATTCTCAACTGGACTTCTCCATCTTCTCCGAAGAAATTCCATTCGTCGCGGCTTCTCCTAGCGGAATGGTAGCAGTCGCCTCTGACGACCGTCTCAATCTCACCAACGAGATTTTCATCAGTTTCTTCCCTGCTAATTACGTCGATGAGAACACAAGCAATGTGACCACACTCCAGATGACTTTCAATACTGACCCCACTGTCGATTACCAGTTTGCACAGTTCTTCTATCTAAATGGTTACTTTTACATCCTGTACACTTCTTGCTCGGAGAAGAATACCTCTGAAAATTACATCTATCTCCAGGGGATTTCCGAATCGAATCATAATGTGACTCAATTCGAGAGTCCATTGCAGTTGACTGTTAATGATTCTGTCGCAGAGAGAAATCCATTCGCGAGATGTGGACAACACGGTACGTATCAGAAGTTGCTCTGCATGTGGAAAAGAGTGTCCAAAAATTCCACTGTCAGCGTGGAGGTTGATCTGATTAATAAACAGGTCTCAGCAGAAACCGAGCTGGCACATGATAGCAACGAATGGTATTATCGCCCACTTGAAGTGGTTACTTATGATAAGCATTGCGCCCATCTTATCGCTGTTTCGGACAACGCAAATGTCTCGAGTCAAACCGATTTCCTCTCAATGAAAGTGAAGGTATCTTTCTTGAGTCAAGTGTACGCTCTCCCCTATAGCTTGCCGTCGGATATGCAAGAGTACACGTATGTGGGAGCTGGAGCGTATTATGGAGGATGGTACGTGCTAAACAATCAGTATTATGCGGATCCTGATACGTCAGAACCTCGAAGCTCCGTGGGAGTTAACATCTATCAAAAGGATGGTTCGATGAATGGGACTCAGCATATCATCGCATACAATGGCACAGCGAGTGGTTTGTTAACTCGTGGAGGAAGTGTGTATGTCCTGGTGAAAAATTCTTCTCAAAACTTCGGGAATGACTGGGATGTGGCCTATCTGGGACAATTGTATAGCAGCACCTCGTATCCACCACAGCAACCGAAGTTCGCTGCTAAAATAGCTCTTCCATACTTGAGCTTGATAATTGCGATTATTACGTTTTATATAATCTGAGGCTGATCAACCTTCTTTAGTCCTCTAAGTTTGGATAGTACTAAACTTTCTATAGCAAATAACATATCCTGAAATTTAAAAAATCTAACTCAATTGGATGTGTTAAGAGATAATTAGTTCGATCCAGAGCCGATATTTTGAGAGATAAAAGACCCTTAAAAGCTAGAAGCAAATTTTTATTTATATTACGCAAAAGAATAACTTTGATCAGCAGGTTACTCTTCCTTTATACAGCTATATACAAGAATTCTGAGAAATAGAAAAACGAATTGCGACAAGAGCGATAAGAAATTCGATTGAGAAATGAAAGAAGTGTTCCATATTTTGCAAGAAACATTTTCCTATAACTCCTGAATTTTTGAGTCTATATTTTTTGTGTTGAAGACTCTCAACGACCTCGACTTTTGGAAATATTCTTTCAAGGTTCTTCTGTTATACGAAATAAAACTGGTTTTGTTATCTTTCATCTTTTTGTATGTTAATGCTCCTGAATATTATTTAATTAAAGGATTTTTTACAGCTAATTAGGCCTCATGAGAGAATTCAAAATCGTCTTCACATTTCTCCTTTTCCTCTCACTGACCCACTACGTCAACTCCGCGAATTTCACATCCTCCTTCTCGATCGCACCAGTTCAAGTTCTTAACGTCACCAATGATACTTCCACAGACAAAAACTTCCTCAATTCTCCAGTCCTCGTCCCAACAGGCAGCAACTCCTCACTTGCTATTATCGGCTGGCAAGCAAACGGGAAAAACTACACTTTTACTCGAAGAATCGTTGATGCATATACCTTCGCACCCAAAGGGAACGACACTGTCCTGTTCAGCATTCTTAACTACGAAGAGCAGCCAGCAATAGTTGGTTCTCCTGCCAATGGAGCCATAGCAATAGCAACTGTCAACCGCACCAATTCGACCTCTCAGGTCTTTATTAACGTATTTCCCGAGGGCTACATCGATGCCAATTCGAGCAATTTTACTCAAATCGATATCACCTTAAATACCAATACAACTCTCAACTACTATTTCTCACAATTTTTCTACCAAGACGGCTACTTTTATCTTCTTTACACAGAATATGCCAACGCAAACCTTTCTGAGTGCTCGATATATCTACAAGGAGTTTCCGCTACCAATCCAAACGACACTCGATTCACTAGTCCTCTCAGATTGAACGGTGACGGTCCTGTGTACGTCAACGTATTCTCGAAAACAAAGCCATTCGCGAGATGTGGACAGCATGGAAGCTATAATATAATGTACTGCATGTGGAAGCGATATGACACCAATGAAACTGTTAGTGTAATGGTTGATCTAGCTAATAAGATGATTTCTGCCCAACCCTCCCTCAAAGATAGTGACGGCTGGTTCTATACACCAGTGACAGTAGTCCCTTATAGCAAGCATTGTGCTCAGATTCTCGCAGTTTCGAATGCCTCGAGTCAAGATCTTTATCTCTCGATGAGAGCCAAACTTTCCTTCATTAAAACAGATTATACCCTTCCCTATGGTTTGCCGTCGAATATGCAAGATTTCATACTCGCGGGGGCTGCAGCTTACTACGGCGGATGGTTCACGGTATACAATCAATATTATACAGATCCCGAGACCCATGCCACTCGCAGCTCAGTGGGACGCAGCATTTACCAAATGGATGGCTCGATGAACGGCACTCAAAGTGAGATTGCATACAATGCTTCAGTTATCAGTTTCTTGGTTCAACCTAATAAAGCTGTGTATGTCCTTCTTGCGAACACTACTCAAGCAGGAGGAGAATGGGACGTGGCCTATTTAGCTCAACTCTACGGTAGTACCACGTATCCTCCACAGCAACCGAAGTTAGCTAATAGCTTAGGAGCCTTCCCATATATCAGTTTGGTCCTTGTCATCGTCGCAATCTTCATGCTTTAAAGTCGTTCTGAAATTACCTATTGTCATTTGTCGTCGCTTTATAGAAAATTTGATCAAATAACATTGGTAGCAAATTAGGTCGGCATAATTTGAGTTAATAGCTCTATGGTTAAATATACTAAGAGTATTACTCACAATCGCCACAGCCTTGAAAAATGAATCATTTACATTTCTTAAGTCTTCAACAGAATGAAAAGTAACCTCAATAATCCTCTACAAATAAATAGAGGAATGTTTTAAGCTCATGAGACTTGATTCTGCCGTTTATTTTATTTGAAACTCACTACTCCAATTTAGTCAAAATCAGCTCGCATAAAATTTTTAGTCTAATGATCAAAGCAACCTTTACAATTCTCCTACTCCTTTCGCTAGTTCATTATGCAAGTTCAGTGAACTTCACATCTGGATTCTCCATATCACCAGTTCAAGTTCTTAACATTACCAACAGCACTGACTACAACTTCGTCAATCCAGTATTAGCATCAATGAACAGCAACTCCTCTTTCGCGATTTTCGGAATCAATCAGACCGGGCGAAACTACTCTTTTACTCGAAGAATCGTTGATGCTTATACTTTTGCCCAAATAGGCAACGACACAGTCCTGCCATTTAACGTCGTTACCTACGTACCCATCTTAAGCTCCTTTTCTCCCACTGGAATCGTTGCAATGGCATCTGTCGATAAGATCGATTCGATCAGCCAAATCTTTATCAGTGTCTTTCCAGCGAATTATGTAGACAACGACACAAGTACCTTCACTCAGATTCAGATTACTGCAAATGTCAACACTACCTACAACTACTATTTATCTCAGCTCTTCTACCAAGATGGTGTCTTTTATCTCGTGTATACGGGTTTCTTTACCAAAACCAGCACTCAAGTCGACGTATACATGCAAGGAGTTTCAGCAAATAGTCCAAATAGGACTCATTTCAGCAGTCCTCTTTTGCTAAACGGTGCTAAACCTGTTCAGGTGGACAACCTTGATCCAGCAGCTCCATACGCTAGATGTGGACAGCATGGGAAATTTAACATGATATACTGCATGTGGAAAGGAATTGACAATAACACGACAGTCAGCGTCATGGTTGATCTTACAAATAGAAACGCCTCTGCTGCAACCGCTCTCATAAATGACACTGCTGATTGGGCCTACAAGCCAATCGCAACAGTTCCTTATAGCAATTACTGCGCTCAAATCCTCTTCGTCTCAAACGTCTCTAGCCAGGATATTCTCCTCTCGATGAAGGTTAAGGTATCTTACATAAATCCAGTTTACACACTGCCATATCAGCTACCTTCGGATATGCAGCAGTTCACATACGCAGGGGCTGCAGCTTACTACGGCGGATTCTTTGTAGTAAATAATCAGTATTATAAAGATTCGGATACTTCAGAGACCCGAAGCTCAGTGGGAGTTAGTAATTACCAAAAAGATGCCTCTATGAATGGCACTCAAAATATCATTGCACGGAATGGTACCTTGAGCAGTTTATTGGTCCAACCTAACGGAGCGGTTTACGTCCTTGTCACAAACACTTCCCGAGCTGGAGGCACGTGGGATGTGGCTTATTTAGCTCAGCTTTATGGCAGTAGCGCATATCCTCCTTCCCAAGGGAAATTCGCTTTGGACTTGATAATACCATATATTAGCATGATTATTGTGGCTATTGCAGTTTATATGATGTAGAAATCAATTTCAGATTTTTCGATATTCATATATCCAGCAGAGTTTCACGGAAGAATTATCAAAATTCTTAGCCTTTAACAAAAAATTATAGGTTCCCTAAACATCAGAAAAAACTCAGACTAATCGAAATGCAGCTAGTTAAACAAAAAAACCTTCTTTTTTATTCGCTAAATTTTGGAAAGTAAGTACTACTGATTATGGATATATATATAGATATGAACACAGAAATTCTCTTGGTATTTTGTTATCTTACGAAAATATATTAGCTTCAAAGATTTATTTGTAAATCTTCAATTAGAGCTAAAATAACTAATTAACTTCTGCTATTATTATTTGAATTCTCATTGGGCAAGAAAAGCGAGAAATGAGTGACCGTTTGAATATTTTCTGAACGGTTGACTGGACTGGCATTATGATCGGATATGTTCTGCGCATTAGTAGTTTGCTTTGGAATGGAACTTCTGTTTAACACCGTCTGATGGAGATTCTGAGAAACACTGGGGTTACCGAGTCTTGAGTTGTTCACGCTAATGTTCGTAACGTTGAAATTGATATTATTTCCGCTGTTTATCAGGTGATAAGTATTGCTATTTGTATTGTTAATCGACATCGTGAAAAAACCTGGAGAGTTATTCGTCACCGTATTATTCATATTCTCTAAGCTGTCCATCATCTGACTGAGCTCTCCGATCAGATATTCTATTTTCGGCAATACCTCTTCTTCACGATCAGCAATCATATTTTTCTATTAAAATATTTGAACTTGAGTTATAATTTAATCGCCATTAAATTACATTTCCTCCAAGCGTTAAATTGCTCGTTAGTGATATACTCTCACCATGTCCAGGAGCGTTGTTTGGAAAATCTTCATTTGGATTTGCAGCGATTCCAGAAACTATTTCGTGTGAAATCCAATCATCAAGAAATTTCGTTTACATGAGCCATTAGGCAACTGCTTATTTTGGGATAAAAGCGCTTTACGAAGCTGATAGTTCTCGAACTGAAGCTGCAGGCATCTTGACTCAGTTTGGAAGAGCTTCTTTTGAAGCTCCTTAAACGTCATCATTGGAACAACCAAATCCTCTTGATAGGATACAGCTGTCTAAGAGGAGCAACAATCAGTTGCATTATGCATAAATGATGAATCATTACGTTTTTGGGCTTATCATCCGAGGTAAATAAATCGTTCCTGATGTTAAAATTATTATGTTCTCCAAACGAAATACTCTGAAAGAAGAAACAAAAAATATTAGACTGATACGAGTGAAGAAAATTACATCATAAGGTTCTTCAGATTGCATGGGACCCAATGATTCCTGTTTATTCGAGAAATCAAAATGCTGTTGTAATTCGCCGCCAGTGCTTCCACTTTTCTTGTGTTTTGTGGTTTTTTTCGAAAGAATATTTCCGAAATTCTCATCGGTTTTTTGTCGTCGTTTTGCAGGACTAAAATTTGGGAAATTGCTGTTTGAGATAATCGGAGATATCTGCGATATATTTTCATCAGTTAGTCGCTGAAGAGGACTCATTTGCTCCTGGATCTGGGAAGAAAACTGTGCGTTATTCATGGTGCTGGGCTCCGGCTGGAAACTGTTGGGATCAGCGGTATTCATTATCGGAGAATCAATTTCCGTTAACGAAGGTATCAAATTATTTTTCTTTTTATAATCTTCAATGTTTTTCGCAAGTTTCTTTAGTAGTTCCTTCGACAGCGTTGAGCTAAATCCTGGGTTTTCTCTATAATTGTATTAAGGGTTTAGTTTTTTACAGCTTCTTAATAATAGTTGACCTGATATCTAAATTGAAGACGCTTCTGTTTGTTTGCAACGCTCTAAAAATTTTTTGCATTCCTTCCTCTGTAATCGAGTTGCCTTTGAGACTAATACTCTAGAATCAAGATTACTATGAGCATGCACTAATAACAGATATTTGTTACGCGGATCCAACTATCGAATTCAAGGATATGAGCAATGCTTGCTGCGCAATTATCACCGAGCGCGTTATAACTCAAATTGAGTTCACAAACACCTATTATTGAGAGTAGCAGATAGGTAGTTACAAACGAGTTGTAAACTTCAGAAATACCTTTGAGTTCAGGGTCTTCCTCAGGTTTTTCACCTCTGATCGAATGAACCCACATTATCTCATCCCGCATTCTGCCATGAGACCCAACAATTTTCCCTATCAGCGCACTCGCTCCGTCATCCAGCTCATTATGAGAGAGGTCAAGCACATTTATTTCGTTATTCGCCGCAATTCCACTATAGATCTGCTCTAAATCTAGTATGCGCTGTCAACAACATCATCAAAAGCAGCACACTACCTTTCGTTTTCAGTTTACAATTCGTTATGCTGAGTTCCTTCAACGATTTTGCTTCTTTCAAAGCCTGAGACACCATGTGAATCATTCTAATAGCACGACAAAACATTACCCCTCCAAGAACTGAAAGCATTTCTTTGCTAAATTTCACACCCTCTATTTTCAAACTCCTCAACAGGTGATCCTCTGCCTTTAGATGCTCTGCTATCACTCTTGTTAGAAGCTATAATTGAGGCAAGTGCGATATCAGTACTTAAATAGTTCCTGCATTGTTTTTGGATCTTTCGACACCTTTTGCTTGCTCTGATTTTTATGGCCTGGTGAATCTCCTGATCTCAGTTAGAAGAGGGTCGCACTAATAGAAAAGCATACGTGTTGGAGTCACAGCGCCTGATCTCTTCCCACTATTCTTGCGAGAGGTCTGCGATGGAGACTGCCCACTTTTTGATTTGGAAAATTCTAAATTCGTTTCAGTGCTCGAAATGCTCATGTGTTGGAACTCTCCTTGGGCGATCAGATTCCTGATAGTTTTAATCTCGGAAGTTGGAATGGTATCCAATTTCAAGACTAGCTCAAAGTTTGTGATCCTGTGGAGTTGGACATGATTGAATTTAGTTTGAAATCAAATGAAGGATCAATACCCAGCAGTTAGAGATTGCAATGGTGATTTGCCCTCAGCGTTGCATGCATCGTGGTATAATTGAAGGTTAGAATTTTTGTTGTTCATCGTTAACAAGTTGCTAGTTTATTTTAATTTCTAATTCTTTTCTGCTAAGTTTTATTCAAAATTTTCTTGCTTTTTAATCAACAGATATCATTGTAAATGCGTTTTGCAAATATAAATAGACAATAATGTGATTTGAATTATCAAATGAATTTGCAATTATCATTAGTTATCAGTAAGCGCTCCAGTATGGAAGTAGCCGCATGAGATTTGTCGAACTGCGGTATTCGCTAACTTCGAAATTAAAGTAGGCCTAAAAAAAAAAAAGCGTTCCTATGAATTTCCTTCAAATTTTTACTTAGTGTAGTCTTTATCGGAGTGGCCCATTCCAAGTTGATCGTAAAAATTAAAGCCCCAAGCATAAACCTGTCCTTTATCTTTTTTTTTTAATAAAGTTAAGTATAAATATTCATCCCTCTGAAGAATTAGTACCATTTATGCACGCAGCGTGGCGACAGCCAGCAGATATTTGCACAACCTTGTCCTTCTTAAGGGACTGAATGATCGTCGGCTCATATATATTTGGATCTTCATTATTCGAAACTTGTCCTAAGCGGTTGTAGGTACCCTTTCCGAAACTGTAGAGCCGATTTTTGTCTTATTATTTGAATGAAACAAGAGCGTGATACGGTTGATTTCTTACCATCGAGAACCAATGTGAAGTTATCTCCACAGGCGACTTGAATTGCTTTGTTATCGGCTCCGAACTCAGGGACATAGAAAAGATAGCAGTATTTTTCAGTTCTTTCGGCATTGCTCCTCTGACTCTCCTCCATGGAGGCATCTTCCAACTCACGACCGGAATTCGAGTCATGAGATACAATCAATGCATTTTCTGTGTCCTCATCGATCCAGCCTCCGAGTTGCCCTTCAGTGCCTAGCCCTGCCGTGAACAGCATTCCCTGCGCTAGTGAAAATTTCGTTTTGGACTTGGATGAAAGGATAAAGATAATACTTGTGATGACTGCTGAATGGCAGACACCAAGGCTCACGTCTAATATCCCTTCTTCGAGTTCAAGTTCTTGTTTTAGGGCATATAGCTCAGTTAATGACGGCCTAAAACTCTGATGAGAATTGAAAGAACTCGCCGAGATAATTACAAAAATTGATTTTGGTTGTTTGCAATCATAAGGCGGTAATCGAGATTGCAACCCCACATGTAAAGATCGCCAGAATCTTAAAAATATTTAATCAATTGTATTATGTTTAAACTACCTGTTATAGCTGCTGAAGTGGAGTGGCCTGCTGAGATTTTCTTCACAAACATTTTGTCGAAAAACTTCACTTTTTCTGGAATGGTATAATCGTTTCCATTACCATGTCCCAATTGCCCATCAGTTCCCAGCCCCTTCGAATTAATAATAAACATTTAGTTGTTGTAATGATCATTAAATTAAATCAATACCCAACTGAAAACTCTTCCTTCCTCAGTGAGAGCCAGCGTATGCTGCCATCCGCAGGCAACCTGTACGACTCTAACTGAGTTGAGCAAATGAACATTTATTGGAGTTAATTCGCTCTTTCTGTTTCCAACTCCAAGTTGCCCTCTAGCTCCTTTACCCCATGTGTAGACTTGACCTTCAAATGTTGGTTAGTATTGAGCGTTATAAGAGCCAGATTGTTATACCTTCCTCAGTAATGGCAGCGGAATGATGATAGCTGCAGCATAGGGCAGCAAATTTGAGATTGTCTAATTTTGATGGGAACTTTGACGGTTTCTCAGAGCCGTTCCCAAGTCTTCCGTCCTTTCCTGAACCCCAAAGGTACGCATAGCAGCCAATTTGGTTCGATTTCAGTTTTGAAGGGGCTTTTGATTTCTGGAAAGGCTCAACAGCTGTTTTCGAATTGGCTTCTCGTTGTTTCAGCAAACTACCGTTCGACCCTAAATAAATAAATCCTCCTCGTTAGCGTTCAACCATTTAAGAAAATAATTACCCACACTGTTCCTTGCCATATTCTCATCAACTTGCTTGAGAACCTTTGATGGTTTCTGCTCCTCTTGGTCTTCTTCCTCCTTATCGAGATATGAGTTTTCATTTCCTTGAAGAAATGTCTTCGCTTGAATGTATTTCTGTTTATTAGTTACGAAATGAGCAAATTGTAACAACAATGAGCGAGTTACAGTTTCCAGCTGTTTTAACACAAATTCGTATTGGTGACTAAGAAGCGCAAGCTTCTCTTGATGGTCATTTGTTATTTTAATGATGCTGACTGGCTGCTTCTCGTTTCCTCGAGCTCGAGGGTTTCGTTCGGCCTCATTTAATTGATTTACCTTCGATCTGAAAGCAACTTCCAGTTTCATTCTTGCTTCGTCATAATCATCACTGAGTTTTTTCAAGCAGGACTCCAGCCCATTTTTCAGATCTCCAGCAATCTCATGTATCGGTTTTCTTTGCTAAAATAAAATTCCTTCTTTTAACTGAAAGATATATCCATGATTTTCTACCTTTAATATCTTTTCGCATTGAAATATATCTGTTGAGAAAACCTTTTTTGAGGCAATGTTTTTCAACAACTCGTTCACAGCTTCGTTGCTGAACTTTGTATTTGGCTGAACATCTCTCGCATTCAACGTGGTAAGGTAATTGAAGATCTTCCCCGAGTGCTGTGGGAAATGTTTCTTAGCTTCCTCTCTGAGCAAGTCTCTATATTTATTTTGCAGAGCTATCAACTCAACTCTAATAACCAGTGGTTTTAGAAGAAATGTCAATTAAAAAAACGCGCTACTTGTAACTTGCTGTAGTTTTTTCAACAATATGGCTCCATTCGAGATTGTCTCCTATCCCTTGTTCTGAGTCCTCTTCGACAATAGCGTAAATATTTTTCAGCAATTTGTCGATAAAATTGGTTTCGTTCATATTAGTCTCGGTCCTTATTTCTGTCAGAACAGTTGGAAATCTAATAATTTACTTCGAGGAGTCGAACCTTGCTCTGAACTCCTGATTTTCATCCTCTAAGTCGCGGATTCTTCTGTCTGCTTGCTCGAGTTGCACTTCACATGTTTTTTTCGCGTTAATGGTCTCATCTAACGCCTCTCTTGCCTAAGTAAATTACAAGTATTATCGAGGCTGCCTTCAAATCTGCTTTTATTACGTCTAGCAATTCAGCTTGTAATTTGAGGATTTGCTCTTGCATTTCACTCGCTTCAGAAAGCATGAGATCTTGCCCTTCAATCTGTCAGAGATTGTTATTCAATGGGTGGATTGATATGGTTACTTCGTTTTTCTCAGGCCGATTGCGAACGGTTTTCGCTCTTGTTGCGAACCGTAAAGTCGAGAGAGTCTGATAGAAGTTCATGGCTGCAGGCGACACTGTACAGATGATAGCTGTAAGCGAGTTGCCGCCGAGGGCATGAGACAGTATTCTTGTCAATTTGGAGTCTCTGTAAGGAATATGTCCCCTAAAGTTCGGATAACAGGTTATTTTTTTTTTGCAATTTTTTGCACTTGACTCACTTTTTCCCCTCAGCAAGTTTATTAATCACGTTCGCAAGCACGAATAAGCTCTTATTAATGTAGCCAGTCTCGCCTACGCTCTCTGGCTTGGAATCCATGTCTCCTAACCGCTCTGAACCAGCAAGATCAACAAGATTCTATGAACGTCAAAGGAAATTTAATGATTTGTTTTCAATGTATTTCCTTACAAGGCAGGAATAGCAATGAGTTCGATTCGGATTTTCTTTGTCATGGGAGTAGCTTTCAACGCACTAATTATAGCTGAGTTTAACCTCCTTCATTCATGTACTCTGATTTACCACACGGAAGATAGTATGTGATCTTGAACTGTGTTCATGGACGCTGGTTTCTCTATATTTACGATGCTCCTCACCGTAGTTCATCAATATGATCGACTGATCAAACGACCAAACCTGCTGCTGCTTGAGCCCATTAACGATAATCCCAAACTAATCCAGACTGTCACTAAATCATATAAAAACTGTTGTTCTACTTGAGGATCCTCCTGAATTTTTAGATTCGTTGCATTAGGTGTCAGCAAATCATTAATCTAAAAGCAAGACCTTGTTGAAATAACAATCTGCAAACAAACTTTACGCTTTCATTGTAAATTTCCATGTATGAGACCCAGACTTTGAACGAGCACTCGTCTTTTCTCTGATTATTTAAAGAACGTAGTCAGACACTAATTTCTGGGACAGAGGCATGATACCTTTGATATTTCAGTGAAAATATCTCTCATCGCACACGGCAATACTCCAGGACTTTCTGGGCTTCCAAGCATTGTGTATGTTTTACCCGATGTGGTCTGGCCGTACATGAAGATCGTGCCATTATAACCATCAAGGACTGATTTGACAATGGGTCTTCCAAGCTTGTTATAAATATTTTGGGTTCGCGAGTCGGATGCTTCAACATGATCTGAAACGAATTGATTTTTGAATTCTGTCAGGAGAGAATAAATTTACCAAATGCAAATACTTGAGAGTTGCTGTTTTCGTAATATCTGCGCTTGTTTTCTTTAATCATTGCGTTCAAGTTGGCGAGAGGGTCGCTGGATTGGATAGATTGGCTCAAGGCGACTGTATCAGTCCTTATATTAGCTGAAGAGATAGTGTTCTTCTTTGTGTCAATAATCCAAGCTTCCTCGTCTTCATAAGGCTTGAGCAAAGGGCGAACCCTGATACAGACTCGGATAGACTCTTCTGATTGCGTTTTCTTTTTGTGCTTCTGCATCTTTTTTAAAATAGTCGTTTATGTTTGAAAATTTTGATTTTAAAATCTACCGAGTATGATTACAAAAAAATCTCTACCATCACTCAAAGAAAAACTCTCAAATTCTGCTGTGCTATTTTAGTTGGTGTGCTGGCGTAATCTATTTTTTCTTGATGGTAGTTTTCTGCTACTAAAATGTTTTTTGGACACAGCATCAAAAGTATCACTGAGATTTCAGAATCTAGCCTAACAATTATGAGAGTTGAAGAATCTTTTTGAGGAATCATGTTGTTAAACGCGAATAGTAAGTGGCTACTTATCGCTTCTCCAAGACACATAAGAACAATCTAAATTTATTATTTTTTTCTTTTTGGAATAGGGTGGATCTAACACCTATAAACAAAAGATATAAGTTTTTCTCCTACAAAGATCAATTTTTTAAAGAGAGGGTTTAATTTTTCAAGTCATAATGCCTGAAATTATATTGCATTAAACATTTTTACGAATGAACTCTTAAACAATCCTATCATTATTAACGAAAAGCTGCAATTTCAGGAAAACGGTTATTTCTGAATTAGAAAATGTTTTCTACTAAACTATTTTTTTAAAAAAAGCCGCAATGTTCAAAGAAGAAATACGTATGATAGTTTTGTCCATAAATTGATCCTTGAACGAGATGAGAATGCCGAATTTTGTTTCTCTTCAGGAAATTTTTCAATTTGGTTCTTTCTAATATGAGGAAGTATCGCTTGTTTCGACCCAACGCAATAACGAAGGCGTGATTTCAGATGCCAGGTCACTTTCTTAGAAATGATGCAATGGAGTTCTTTCAGTAGCAACTGTTGCTTTGCTTTGGTGTGAAAGAAGTATTGATAACTCATAAAAGTATTTAGCCGTAGGCGTGTGACTCCTGAACAACTTCATTGGGATAAAATAACCAATGAATGGAATTCTTTCGATTGGGTCCATAACCAATTTCCTGAGATAGAATATAGAAGAGCCGAACTATAAAAAAAAAAGGAGAATGTACCCAACTGAATTATTATAAAACAATTAATGATTGACAAACCTCTTAACACCCAGTAATAAAACTTTTTCTGTGACTTCAAGATCATTGACATGGCGCGTTTTGCTGAGCTTTTCCCATCTAATTTGACCTTCGAAGCATTTCAAGTTCAAAAGCGGCGAAAAGCTCTCCATCTCTTTCATAAGAGCCTAATTTTCAATAGAACTGGTTTGAATTTAGGATTCTAAGTTATTCACTCGGTGTCGCCTGTACAATTGCAATGAGCTTCTTAACTCGTCGAATTGGTAAATTTCCTACAAGATATTATAATTTGGTTCTGACAGAGCTATCTTAAAATTCTCACTCCTAATAATTCCGATTTATAATTGCACAAATTCTTCTATTTGATATAGCCTATCAATAAACGAAATGGATACTAACAAGCAATTCCCAGTTCTTTTTCCAGCCGATCTAGGCTTCCCTGAACTCTCGTTCGGTAACGCTCCTCTAACCCTCAACCTCCAAGGACTCGACGGGACATACGGCACGGGCTTTTTAAAAGAAGAGGAGGGATTATCTCAATCTGATAAGATCTATCCAGCTAATAGGTACCCCCTTCGGATCGAAAGTCTCTTAAACCAATTAATAGTGACAACGCGGATGACGAGAGAAGAGATGACTCGGCTTCTCCCACTTCGAAACAAGATAGGAATCAGAAACAGAATAAACAGTATACTTGCGAGACCTGTGGACAAGCTTTCACACAGGTTAGTCGATGGATTTCCACCTCTTAAAATAACCGCGGATTAGGTTTCCAATTTGAAGAGACATGAGAGACTCCATACCGGAGAGAAACCGTTCGTTTGCGAGGTCTGCAAAAAATCTTTTTCGACGCTCTCGAATCTAAAACAGCACCAGCAGACCCATGAGGACTCAGTAACTATTACCCGATTCTTTAGTTGAACGCTTTTTGATCTGTAGAGTGAAAGAACTAAATTTGAGTGCCATAGATGCAACAAGTCCTATTTCTACCAAAGTAGCTTGAACAAACACATGAAAAGCCACGAGAAAACCGACGCTCGATCAGAATTTGATAAAGATTTTCGGTCATTGAGTCCCAAAAAAGGAGCTCCCGCCCGTATTCAAATTCCAAAGCAGGACTCACCGAGCTGGGAAACCTCGCATGAAGTTTTTTCGGATGTTTCGCCTACGAGCAAAAAACTCAAAAAGGAGAATAAGGCAGGTCAATTAACTCCGGCTACTACATCTGAGACGAACAACGGTTTACCCGTGGCGAAAAACATCGAAGAGGAATTTATTACTCAGTATAATAAAAACCTAGCAAAAGTTCTTTCCCATAATGCTCATAGCTTCGATTTCAATCCTATGAATTCTCTTCTAAATTTACAATACTTGAGTATCGCCGATCCCCAGCCTATGCTGTTTCCAAACTCCGCGTATACAACCGGAGCTTTGCCAATTCAACCTAACCAAAATGACTTTATGAAATTATTTCCAGGACATCAATTAACCCCAACAGGCGGGTATCAACCCGGTCTCAACAACCCTAATGAAACCTACTTTTTGGGTCCACAATATGAGAAACAGGCTTTACAAAGCGAGACTCTGGAGCCATATAAGCCGATATATAACTTCCTAGGGCAGGAGCTCTTCCAAAAGCCGAGGAATGGAAGTCTGGATTATCAAAATCGAAATTCAATCGAAAGCAATGGCCAGCAGAGCCTAGGATTTTCTGTTGACTTTGGCGATAAGGAGCAAGGGCCAACGACTAACATTAGTAATGAGTTACCCGTCAATACGAAAAGCGAGTTCCAGGAGCAACAGATCCCGAATTCGAATCAAATGGAGGTGGTGGCAGGAATCACTGAGTATGACATAGAGCAATATAGAGAAAGCAGACGAAGGAGTTCTCTCGAGGGCGAGTTCGGTGGATATATGCTTTCTGATAGACTCTTCGGCTATGGTCTCCAGAAAGAAGCGTCTGATTCTAATGTTTTTCTGAAAGAAGAATTGGATAATGGCTGCTCGATGGATTTTTTCCACTAACTGTGGGAAAACTGCGCTTGGACTGTATAGATATGTGCGCATTTAGCAAAATCCAAAATTATTATTTTCACTACTGTGGCAAATTGAATCCTAACTTAATTAAATCAAATAGCTATCTATGCTCAAAGTAAATGGATCATATTTTTATCTTATTAGTTGGTAAGTAAAATGAATATTCAAACTCCTTATTAAAAAAATCTAAATCATTGTCACATGAATTCATATAGGCTCTAGATATAATATATGAGTCGCTTCCCCATACGTAAGATCAACTTGGTATTGATAGCTCTTAACAAACAGTCAGGGGGCACAGCAGAGAGTAGTTGCTGATAATAATTAAACTCTTCTCCAAGTAACAGTACGATTGGGAGCATTTTGCAGAAAATATATTAAAGAGTATGCATTTCTTCAAAGTTCAGAAGTTTTCTGAAAGGTTACGTTTATTAATTTAAAATTGGTCAGTTGATTTGGGACTCCAGCAATCTCAAATAACTTGAGAAAATAAAAATGAAACCTCAGAACGAGAAAGAAGAAAACCCATTCTTTGACAAGCGAGACGAGAACTATCGTTGCATCGAGTCCGAATCTCATTTCTTCGAATTTTTCAGCAGCAAAAGAGACAAATGCAGCCTTCGGATCACCGATACCATTATCTTTCAAAACGGCAGACCAACAAAATGGTTTTTCACCTCCTCCAAGGACACGTCAGAAAAGGTAATGATGAAAAACACCGACAAACTCTCAGTTTATAAAATCGTTGGGCATTTCTCCGGGCTCAATAAGCAGTCAGACGGATTAAATCCCCTTCAAATTGTTGATCAGCTCAAGAATGAGCCAGCCGCGCATGTTCTCACAAATTTCATCAAATTCGACAACAAAGAAAAATTTCAGGTCACTCCACTTGAAATCGCTAAATTACTTCACGATCGCTCGAATTCAGTAGAATGCATTCAAGGCATCGTACATCTTAAATCAGCCACGTTAGCTTCACGAGAAACCCACTATTGCGAGTATAGAAACGACCCGAACCAAGTTGGGCCTCTCTATCGGTTTTTCAAAAAGTCCTTCTTTGTTGGAAAACGTAAGGAGCTAAAGACCCTCCAGCGGCAGGAGGTTAAAACGAGCAATATCTATCAAGAACCTAAGGAAAAAGCTCCCATAAATAAACTTTGGAGCGTGTATGAAAGCTCCAAAGAGTATCCTATCCTCGCTCGAACCCACATCGACTACGCATTTAGCGGTCATAATGAGCACCCTTACCTATTGTCTTCTTTGAAAAAGAATTACGAAGCAGAGAGGAACCTTGATGTCCGAGTCCAGAGAGAAATAGAGCGCGGATACATAAATAAGCTCACCAAAACAAATATCATTATGAGTCATGACCAAATTCTCAATCGAAAACTTGAGGATAGCACTCGGAGCTTTGTTCGGTTCATCGAGGGCGCTTATAAAATTAAAGTGAGGAAGTTTGTTTTGAAATTTTTACTGGATAAGGACGGCAACACGGTATTTATCGGAGGGAGAGAATTTTACTTTGATTTGGCACCAAATTCAGAATATGACCACGTTGCTGTGGGAAAATATCTGGGATCGAAGATAGTTTATGAGAGTTTGGTGAGTTTAACACAGCATTCTCATAAAGAGAGAGCGAAGCAGGTTATTTATCGAGATCCATACGCGATAAAGGGAACGCGGTCGAAATCTGATGCTTTGGAATCCTCGAGGAAAAGACCAATTTCTGCGGCTTTGTATCAGAAAATGCTGATAAAGGAATGCGCGGGCGATTTTTGCGATTTTTTTGTGAATAACCCAGAAAAAGCCAATCTAGGGATCGAAGATCGGGCAATGGCGACTGACGCAGCTTACAAATCGAAATTGTATAAGAGAGTCAATCTCCATGAGATAACCAATAAGCCTTTTGAAATAACCACCGTGCTAAAAATGAAGTGCAGAGAGCGCGTTGACGAACTCGTTCCGGTATTGAAACAAAATCATATTCTTCCACTCCAGCTGAAAGGACAAATCTATGGATATAATTACGATGAATACGATCCGATCTACTTCCAGCAGCTCCTCGAACAGTTCAGCCAGCGGAAAAGAGTGGAGAACATTGACGGGCTCTACAGCAATCTTAGAATTTGCAATACCTGCTTTACGGTGTATGCGCTCGCGATGAAATATTTCGATGCGAATGAGCAGCCTGATGAAAATTATTACAAATTCAATCAGCGGTACTCGAAGGTTGGGAACATCGGGATTCATCCTACGAGTAGAAGAGAGACTGAGCAAAGCAGAAGAGTCACAGAGACAAGAGAATCTGCAAAAGGGAGCTTTTTACTCGATGCAACGAGATTGAGGACTAGACAAAGCACCCGAGGGGACACTAGGCAGAGTGTGAGGCCGATCACGTCGAGAGAATCGATGTGGGATAGAATGCGGACAGACACTTCTCGCCTTGCGACAGAACCTGCAGGGAAAGACTACGAAGACCCGACGAATAAGAGTATGGCGTTAAAGTTCAAACTGAATTTAAGCAAGGCGCTGAAAACGGAGGCAGGCGATGATGACGAGACGGGCTTTTTCACGCGAATCGCAACTGAAGCTTATGATCGAGAGCCCAAGCAAACTGATGAGTCATTTCCTGATATTGGAAGGAGGAGAACTCCGGAAATAAGAGTTCGAGCATCGAGCAGCAAAAGGAAGGACGAAACGGACCGACCGCGGAAGGGTTCGCTGATGTCGAGGACGAAACAATCAATTTCATGCAATCGAATGAAAATGGGGTTGCTATCATTTGTTGGCACTAACATCGAGCCAACAGCGGATGAGCTCACAGCTACATATGACCGAGGGGATGCTAAATATGTTAATATCTATGAACTTCTTTCCGATAACCCTCCAAAACCGAAGATGAATTTGGGCGGCGATAAGAACAGGGCATTACTTATCGGTCAAAAGGAGCGTAGCGCTCCTACTGTGGATGCTAAACGAGCATCGATGTTTGAAGGATTAATCAAGAACATTCATATTGAAAATGCAGAACGAGACGCAAAAGTGCTCCTTGACGAGAAAACTCGAGCTGCAGAACTCAGTTCCAATCCAAGATTCCGCAGCTCATCTGCGCATCTGATCGAGCAGCTTAAGAAATTGAATAAAAATGCACTTGCGCCGACCAGAGTAGACGCAATGTACACAGGAGTCAAGTTACTGAGGCAAATACAACCGAATAAAATTTCAACAACGAAAGTACCTTTTGACCTCAAAGCCGCCAGGGAATTTGAACCTTTAAAAAGCATTCCTCTTGAGCAATACTGCAGCAAGATAAAGATACAGCCCCCTCAAATAGAGAAACTCAAGGAGTTGTTTTTCTTCCTTTATGACACAAGTGTCGGAATTCCCTATTGCGTTATCGAAAGTGATGTGCTGGTCGAAGGGCAGCTGAGGAATCTCATCGTCTGTAATGATTTGTTCGATAATTTCATTGATCATTTAAACATCTACAAGAAATTTGCGAACGAACACGATAATCTCCGCATCATCCTCTTCAATTTGCCTGGACAAGCCTATTCCGCGTATAACCCAAGCACCGCTTATAACAACGAGCTCTGCTCTAGTATCGTGGACTCTCTCCTCTTTCATCTTGACGAAACGAAAAAGATGAGTTTTGCTCGAGAGAGCGTTTATCTCGTTGGTTTTGGATACGGTGGGAACATCCTCGCGTTCCTTATGCATAACTCAGAGGACCTCGTGCCCAGCATTAAAAGCTTAATGATTGTAAACGGATTCACTCGAGTCGACGAGATGATTAATGGCATGCTCGAAGAAATGGAGAAGACTCTCTCCACCTGCCCTGCCGAAATGATAGACCTCCCTTATAACTACTATTCGATCCTCTGTGGCGGAAGCTCTTATGACCGGACTGAAATCAATAAAAAAGTTAAATCAAATCCGATTTCAATACCTGGAAGACTTGCTATCATCAGAGGAATGAAAGAAAGCATTGATCTCACCCGTCAGATCAAAGCGATTCGAACTCCCCTGTTTATTGTCCATTCAATGAAAAATTGCTTCATTCCGGTTGAGAATGTTGACAGAATGCTTGAAACTTCGCGAGAGCTGGATTATATCTACGAGCAGCGCGCTTCTACAAATCTGAAAGCAAAGCTACGGCTAGAGCCACCTTCTGGAAACAGTTATATGCGAAAGAATTTTTATTATGACGGTCCGCATAACATTTTAGAGCAAAAGCCAAGAGACGCACTTAAGATCCTTAAGGACTTCCTTGTTTATCTGAAATAGTTGCGGGTTTCGTTTAGACTTGGATATAATTAAAACATATCTCCGCATTTTTTTCATATATATATAAACAGCAAGTGGCTCACGTGAAAGTATTACACAATCAGTCACTTTTTATAAGAAAATGCCGCCTGGCGCTGTTAAAGTTGTTTTAAAATCTTAACAATTGATTTTTTCCTCTTAATCACTTTCATCTTCATCGTTGTCGACATTTCCTTCATCGTTAGGGTATTTAATGGGTGCTTCGGGGTCTACTTCACCGATCTTCAGACCGGCGAGTAACTCCTTGGCATAGACAGAATGGTCTTGCTTTTGGAATGCTTCAGTGCAGTCGCGACCGGCGTATTTAAAGATGATATTTTCACCACCAGGGTGCTCGTCGATGTACTGACTTACATCTAACACAATGCCTTTGTATACTAGCCAGCAGTCCTCGTCATCAACATGCTTGATAATTTCATCCCAATCGTATAGTCTGGTACCGTCCGGCTTAAATTTGTCTTTTTCTATGAGCGTAGTGATAAGGAATGGTAGAAGTGATGCTACTTACTCTTTGTTTCTATGGTTTTTGACTGGTCCTGATGCTCGGGGTCAGGTTTTGAGCGCATGCAGTCAGTGAGGAACTTCCACATTTTATTGGACGTTTAAAATTTGTAAACTAATTCGAAAAACCTCTGAAATAAATTTGCAAGGAGTCCTATGATATTGAAAAAAGGGTCATTTTCGAAATTCAATCCATATTTCACCATTTGAATCCGAAAAACATGCCTTACCACTACAACAATCCGTAACCTGAGGTTGAAAGTTCAATTGCGTGGAGAGAGTTCGATGACTATCCTTTCCAAAATTCTAAACAAATTCAAACCGGAGCATACGTGATAGAGCATTATTGCGTCTTAATTATGATATTATGATATTTTTCAAGCCGTTGTTGAAATAAAAACGCTCTGAAAAATATTTACTCTATCCATTTCATAATTGACCCTACTGTTAATGTTAGTGAGACAAATAACATTTTTCGAGATGAGTGGAGAGTTATGTTCCAGCGGATGCAGCAACGACATATCAAGATTGTAAACTGATGCTATATATCTCTATTGACATACACACACGAAGATATTTAAATCTCCTCACAATATGAATCCATCTCTAAAAAGGTTTCTCTCTCTTTAAGGCGTCTCTTCCTCTTTAAGGCGCCTCATCTTTGCATGATGCGATGAATAACTCTTACAGAGCCACCAAATCATCTTTGTAGATCTGCCTTGTCGCCTTTACATAGCGTATTTACGCGTCCATTCTCTTGCGGTTGCTTCGTATTTTGTCTTATCAGTTTTATAGATATGAGCGATTTCAGGGACGAGAGGATCATCAGGGTTCGGATCAGTCAACAAAGAGCTGATTGATAAAAGAACTATTGACCATCATTATCATTAGTAAAAGCCTAAGAAATAACACTGAGTACCCTTTGAAATAGTAAGAGCTGGGCTCCATTGGTCTTTGAGGATATCAAGGCAAATGCTGCCGTTGGAGTTTATATTTGGATGGTAAATTCGAGTCACAAAGTTGATTTTTGGCGGCTTGAATGGATAGTCCGTCGGGAAATGAATGTTCAAGAAAAATACTCCACCTGCGTATGGACTGTCATCCTAGAAGATCAAAGTCAGGAACGGACATAAAGGGTGGAAGAGGTACAGGTCCCATGATAGTCGCTTGCCAGTGGAATTGGTCCTTCTCGTCAGTAGGGCCAGCAGAGCAGTTTGCCGGGGGGTCTTTGCCGAGGTCAATAAGTTCCTAGCAGCAACGAATGATGTCAACTCACAGGTTGTAGGGAGGATTTTACCTTTTGGATTCTCTTAAGTGCCATGCTAAGGTTCTCTGACGAGTAGGTTTATTCAAATATCAAATTTATTTTCTAAACACTGAGTTAGTCCCTTAAATACTCGAGAGAACCTTTAATCGAAAATTTTCGTAATTTGGGTGAATTCCAAAATTCTTCTTACGTGGGTTTAATGAGAAAAATTCGAATTGACGTGTGCAGAAATACATTTTGAAAAGTAAACTATAATCACAAAAATTTTACGAATTTGCAAGACTGGACCATGAAAATCCTATAATCTTGCTAGTTCAAGGATATCCAGCGGTTGGGTGGTGGTTATTTCATGAGGAAGAGGATGCATAGAATATTCTAGAAGGTCAAATTGACTTTGGTAAAACCAGTACAGCCGATGCTTCATGTTAGAATTTTGTACCTTTGGAGCAAAACATGCTATGAAATTTGCCTTTCCTCAAGACAATATATTGATTCTCTATTTATGAGTAGCAATATTTGAAAATCGATGGTCTTGATGACGACATTTATCGTTCATTGTATGATGAAAGAAGCTTAGAGCATATTAAATATAATTTTAAAGGCTTTTAACAATATAGAAGTCAAATTTCAAGGAAGAAATAATGTTTTCTGTGCGTCAGAAAATGAGAACGTAGAATCAAAAAAGCCAATAATATGGCTTAGAATTCTTTGAACTGCGGATGACTTATCTCTCCAACAGTAGTTCTGATAAGAAGGAGAGTGATGCATGATAGACTGGTTGATAAGGGTGCATAGTCTGTTATTAATTTAACAGTTAACGGAATTGTCATCTGATTTTATTTTAAAAAATCAAATTGTTGCTTAAGCCAACGTTGTTGAATTTTATAATTGATAAAAAAAAAAAATCGAAGGGAAATTGAGTAATGGTAGTTTAGGGATAGAAGTTACAAAAATAACTTCAATGCAGGGTCTACTCAAAATAAAATGTTTTGGTATTCATGCAAATTTGGTAGATGTTTTGGTAATAAGTAAAGGAAAAGCAATTCCTTGAGTTTCGGATTGCATTATTT